>QMCE01000477.1_pt1 | contig 45102 bp, 42 predicted proteins | sample 1821851 | NCBI WGS metagenome assembly QMCE01 (sample SAMN09453174, study PRJNA476694) | Termite gut metagenome, whole genome shotgun sequencing project. | isolation source: worker | host: Odontotermes sp. | place: South Africa:Pretoria | collected 2016-01-28 | reverse complement strand
ATACATTTTAATACATATTACATTTGCATCATCTCTTATCTAAAGGAAGAATCATGCAAGTCAAAAGTGAACATATTCCCTCGCTTTCGATTGTGTATATGCGCCGTACTGGTCAGTATGGAGAAGAAAATTATGCGCTTATGCGAAAAATGAAACAGTGGGTTCAGGATAACGGGCTTTGGATTGAAAGCGGCGTTATATACGGAATAGCGCAGGATAATACGGAAACGACGCCTCTTGAAAAATGCCGTTATGACGTTTGTTGTGTTACTGATTCCGTGTTTGACGATAATACTATCCAGCACGGAACACTGCCGTCAGGGGAGTATCTTGTTTTTGAAATTCCCCATACCGCCGAAGATGTCGGACGTTTTTATGCCTCAATCGGCGAGTTTTTGACAAAAGAGAAAAGGCAATACGATGAAAGCCGCCCGATTTTAGAACGGTATCGATTCGCCCTTGTCGAGTCCGGCAGATGCGAATTCTGCGTACCGATTCTTTAGAGAACGGTAATCCTTTTTTACTCCCCGCTTTCCATATTTTTGATGTCGTCAAAGACATCTTTGAGGTTGAGGAGCAGATCGCGGCGTTCCTTTTTGGACAAATGGGACACGTCAACCGGCTTTTGGGGGAAGACGACTTCCTTGCCGTCCTTCACCTCGATCTTGCTAATTTTATCCTGTTCCAAGGTGCGCACTGGCGTATAGGCTTTGACGCCGTGGCTTATGCCTTTGAGCTCGAACTCGCCTGCCTCCACACATTCAATCTCGTTCTTAACCAGCATATAGGTCTCGTAGCTCATCAAAATGGTGTCCGGCTGTGCAGCCGCCTCGTAACGAGAGGCGAGGTTCACGTTGTTGCCGATGATCGTGTAATCCATTTTCGACTCGGAACCGAAATTCCCAATAGTACAGAAGCCTGTATTGATGCCGATGCGGGCGTGGAAGGGGCGCTCTATGCCCATGTGCATCCATTCCTCGCGTAGCGCGGCAAGCCTATCAAGCATATCCATAGCCATACGTACGGCGCGCAGGGCGTGGTCACGGTCTGAGGTGTAGACCGGATCGCCAAAGAACACCATAATCGCATCCCCTATAAACTTGTCTATGGTGCCTTCGTAGCGGTTGGCGATGATGGACATATTGTCAAGATAGGAATTAAGCAAGGTGGACAGGTCTTCCGCCTCCATGGACTCGGTGGTCGCCGTGAAGTTGACAATATCCGAAAAGAAAATCGTGAGCTTTTTACGGTAATGACGCTCACGGGACACATCCCGCTCTCCGCCCACAATAGAGGCGTAAAGCTGGGGCGAAAGGTAGTGCTTCATCTTGTCGTTGAGCTGCTCTATGGTCTTGGTACGATCCTCCACCGTACGTTCCAAGCCTTTGTTCATATCCTCTATGGTGGAAATTTTCTCGTTAAGCTGCACCCGCAGATCGTTGAATACCGCGCTGATCCTGCCAATTTCGTCCCGCACCCGCATCTTGATCTCGTAATCCAAGTTGCCGCCGCGCACGATGTTGACGCCGTTGAGCAGCTGTTCCAATGGGTTAAGGATGGTAGAGGATACGCGGTGCACTACGAAACCCACCGCAATGATGATGAGGACGGCGATAACGAGGTAGATGGCGACCGCCACACCGAAGGTGCGTATGCCACCGAGTCGCCCGCGTTGCTGAACACGCCCCGGTATTCGTTTAAGCCCAGACCGGTCAGTCCGATTTTTTCGGTTTCGGTTTTGGTGAAAAGGACGTTGTTGTAATGGTTAAGCGTCATTTCCATGTTGCCGGTAGACACAATGGGCGCGGCTTTTACGTACACCGCAAGGTCGCAATTGAGGTTGCGGGCGAGCGAGAGAAAGAAGGCGACGTTGTCCGAAAAGACGAAACGGGTCATCACGATGCCGATGATGTCGTTGCCGCGCTTGACCGGCGCCGCTGCTATGTAACAGGGAAAAGCTTCTTGAAAACTGTTAGGCAGGCTCACAGTATCGCTCACGTCCATATCCTTGAGAGCTTCCTGAAGGACGAACTGTTCGGGCGAGCTTAACTGCTTGCGCCCAGTAAACAGATCGGAATCGCTCTTTCCTATGTCGGCAAGAATGTTACCCGCTCTGTCCAGTATGGTAACGTAGTACATGTGGTCTTTTTCAAGCAGAGGGAAGAGAAATTCCGCCAGTTTGGCGGAACTGCCCAAATCCAGTCCTATCTGTACTGCGCGATCTTGGGCTATACTTTGAGCGAACTGCAAGGTAGCGTTTTTCTGTCCTTCCATAAACACGTCCGCTATCTGTATCTTGTTCCTGATAAGAGCGGTCGCCTCGTTGCGGGTAAACAGATAGAAGTACATGAGTGAGAACAGGCTCATCAGGAACACAATGCCTATGGAAATGAGCAGAAAAGTCTTTTGCAGACGGTTCTTGATGGAATCCCGCTTATTAACAGCGAACTTCCGCCCTTCTTTGAACTTTCTCTCAAGAGAAACGCTTACCTCCGCCTCTGCTTCCCTCACCACGTCGTCAACCGCGGCTGCGGCGTCCATATCAGCTACATCTGGCGTAAGAAGCACCTTTTTTTCATCTTCTGTTCTTTTCATATTATGCTGGGGTTTACCCCTCTCCTTTAGTTTAACTGCCTTCTATATCATTCAAAGAATGAGCGTCATTCTCCAACTATTTCGTCAACACTTGAAATCATAGACAGGCTGAGGGGAAAATGTATGTCAGCCATCGTGTCGATATTCAATATAATGGAAGGAACGCCTTCCAATTCCTGCGGCAGGTTGCGGGGAGACAGACCAGACAGGATCATTGTGATCTTGTTGGCGTTGTAAAGCCCGAATTTCTCCAGCCCAAGGCTCGATATGCCAAGCATAGCGCCCTGCCGCACCCGAATGCCGCCTTCAAGGGCAAAGGAAGGCACCTGCGCCTCTTCCAAAATGGCGGATACCTTGTCCATGATGTCGTATTCCGTGAGGGCTGTGGACGCGCCGAGGTACACTGCGTCCGCCTTTGATGCTACGTCCCGCAGGGCGGCGAGGTACAACTCTACCGTGTCGTCCGCCATTTCCTCCCGCACATTCGTGTTCCGCACTATCTCAAAGTTCAGCCGCTGCGCCGAATACTCCACATCGTTCACCGCGCCGTAGGAGCGTCCGTAAAGGTTGTCGCCGTACACGATGCCAAGTCGGTTAAAGCCGGTGAAATCGTGGAAAAGCTGTATCTGTCTACGGTACTGCTGAGGGTCTATGCGGCAGGTAACAAAATTACGCCCGGAATCCTCGCTTGAGGTGATGAAGCCGCTTCCCACCGGATCGGTGATGCCCTCCATGACGACGGGTATGGGGTACTCGTTTACGTTGTTGAAAAGTTCGCCCGCCGCGCTTCCAAGCGCAAGAATGAGGTCAACATCCGGCTTTTTTTCGGCAAAAAACGCCGCCACAGCCTCGTTATTCGCACCCCATTCGAGGTTATACACATGTTCAGGCGGAAATTCTACATAATCGCTGAAATTGTCAAGATACGGGATAAGCGCGTCTATGGAAACCTGTTCCGGGAGCAGCTCCGTGTCCGACTTCGCCCAGCCGTTTGTGATGAAACCATCCACAAGGGCGTGAAAATGCTCGTCAAATTCCCAGTAGGAACCGCTTTGGAATATGGCTATGCGGAAGGGATTTCCGTCCGGGCGGAAGCGCGGGGGCATGGTCATAACGCCGCTGGCTCCCAAAGCGGCAAGGTCCGTATAGTTGCGGTAGTCGCCCTCGCCCTCAGTCAGTTCAAGCCTGCGTATGGGCAAAGAACCGTCTCGCGAAAGGTAGATTTCATCGGATTCCACGATGAGGCTTACCGGTACTTTAAAGCCTATACTGGCGGCACTGGCGAGGTTCACGGCGATTTCCGGCACACTTTCAAAAATCTGGTTTTGCGAGCGCGCACTGTCGCCCTCAAACAGGCGGGCAAGTTTCGCCGCTGTGTAGATGCCTGATCGTATCATGCCGCTTGAGGAAAGGCTGAACAGAACCCCGTCTTTGACGCGGATAGTGCCTTCAAGCGAAAAGGATGGCACGCCCGCCTCGTCCAAAATCGCCACCACTTCGTGAACGATATCAAACTCGGTAAGGGCGTTAGGCGCACCGAGGTACACTGCATCCGCCTTTGACGCCACGTCCCGCAGAGCTGCAAGGTACAGCGGCACAGTCTCCTCGGTGATGTCCTCGGTCATATTCGTATTGCGGATTATCTCAAAGCCGCGCTCGTTCGCAACGGTTTCCACATCCCGCACCGCGCCGTAAGAACGCCCGTACACATCGTCCCCATATACGATGCCGAGTTTTTTGAACCCCACTATGTCATGGAAGAGCCGCACCTGTTTGCGGTAAATGTCCGGATCAACGCGGATTGTAAAGAATTCCTTGCCGGAATCCCGTTCCGTGAGCGTAACACCCGCCATAATCGGATCGGAAACCGCGTCCGCCACTACCGGCACGGAATATGCGTCCAGATCGTAAAACATCTTCGCCGCCATAGTACCGTATGCGATCACACAGTCGACCTTACCGTTTATGCTGTCCATGTTTCGGATAAGGATTTCCTCGGCGGAGTCGTCGTCGCCCCATTCCATATTAAAAAAATATTCAGGCGGAAATTCAACGTATTCAGAATAATTGGTACGCGCGAGCCATGCGATGAGGGTTTCGCCCATGCTAATTGCCGACGGAATGGGTATTGTATTCGCCCAGCCTATGTTGGAAAATCCCTCAACCAAACCCTTAAAATTGTCAAAATATTCCCAGTATTCGCCTGAAAACACCACAGCGACGCGGAATTTCCCGCCATCCCTGCGCATGTGCGGCGACGGAATACGGGCGCTTGAGTCTTCTTCCGCTGCCGCGCTGCGCGCCGAAGCAGCGCCTTCCGGGCGGCGTATGTGGCGGGCGACCCATTCCCGCTCGTTCTGAGCGCCGCTCCAGTAGAATTCCGAATATACTGTGCTAAACGGGAACAGCGCGGCTATGCGCGCCTCAAAGCTGTCCTCTTCCCCAGAACAAGAGATCACGAGCAAGGCGGACATGAGAACCGCAATGAGCCGCGTCCGCCGCTTCTTCATCCAAAAAATAAAGGTTGAAACCCGATTGCCGCCCAATTTCATGCTACCCTCTCTTCTTCATCATCAACCGCCTTGACGCGCCGCTTTAAAAACCTGCCGTTGACGCCTAACAGTAAGAAAATAAGCGCGCCGAGCGCGGAGGCAAGCCCTATCACCAGCATACTTGTCGAGAAGCCTGACAGCATAATGAAGGTCGTGAGGGATGGAATAAACACGGACGCCACCTTTTCTATGACCTTGTAGGTTTGCAGAAGGTTTTCCTCGCTTATTCGCTTGACATTGCCTGAAGACACGTACAATTCCTCCACCGCATCTATGCTCACGTTGTCAAGTCCCATCGCTATCAGTACACCTACGAACAGGAAGAAACCACCTTGGGGGAACTGGTTAAACGCGATAAGCACCGCTCCTGCGATAAGCGCGCCAGCCGCGATGATCAGCTTGTCGTTTTTCACGCGGTCAGAAAGTTTGGCTATGCTCGCGGCGGACAGGCTTACTATGCAGAAAAGGCTCAAAAGCCGCCCTATGTTGCCTTGAGACAAGCCCATCGTATCGTTCATATACAGCGGGAGAAGGAATTGGAAAAGTCCCACATAAATGAGCTGGAAGGGAATATTTATAAAGATTAGATACACAAGCACATGACGCGAAAAGAGTATGCGGAAGAATTCCCTTGCTGTAACGCCTTTCGCGGAAGCGTCCGCCTCGTTATCCGACGCGCCGTCAGAAGTTGCAGGCAGGATTTTGCCGTCGGTTCCGCGCCGATCTTTGATACAGGTGATCGAAAAGATGAGGAAGAGTGCGGCAAAGGCGGCGGATACGCCCAAACCGGCGGCGTAGCCGAATTTGTTTACCACAATGCCGCCCACTGGAATGGAACAGATGGACGCTGCCGCAAACGCCGCCGCGTTTGTGCCAAAGCCGCTTCCCCGCGTGGAGCTGTTTGTGTAACGGATAACAAGCGAGGATGTATTAAGCAGGATACCGCCATACCCGAAGCCGCAGACAAGCCGTGCCGCCATCAGTAGATAGAAATTTTCCGCCCACATCATTAACAGGGTTCCGGCTATAAAAAAAGACGTCATCAGCACATAGCGGAATCGTATGCTCCTGCCTTTAAGGACGAAAAGCGAAAGGAGCATAGCCGCCAGCACGCCGAGCATATAAAAGCTCATACCCGTACTGACCGCCCCTTCGGCGTTCAGGAAAAAGGTGTGGAGTATGAAGTTTTCCATTGGCGTAAGGATACTGCTTACTGCTACGCTCGGCGGGGTGAACACGTAGCTGTCCTGTATGAGAAGCGGCATAAACGAAAGCGGCACAAAAGCGGCGAACATAAAAATGAAGGTGCTGATCTTAATAAGACGCATACTCTCTTCCGAATCCCGCGCGCTTAAAACCCGCCTGCGTTTTTTCAATTGTTTCAGTCCAGCCATAAAGGCGAATAGATCGCGCAGAATAAAGGTGAATATGAGCGAAACAATGATGATCGTACCGGAATCAAGAGCTGTATCGTTCAGAATTTGATTGATGAGCGGGCGGTTCAACCGCAGGACAAGGTACCCGTTCCCATAACTTGAGGTGAGCGGAATTATGGTAAGGTCGTTGTCCTGCCGCGTAAAACGGGTCATATACGCGTCTTCAACAGTGTTGTCCACACCCGCCGCGTACAGCATCCTGAGGTTCACATCCGTTATGTAGATTGCGCTGCACTGCGGGTTTCCGTCTATACGTCCCGCAAGGTACTCGTCAGGATTGCCCAAATCTTCCAGCTGTACTGAATAGTCCAGCGGCTTCTGAAAATCTTCCGCTATGGATTTTGCCAGCACAGACATATTTTTGGTAAACGTCGCGGTAATGTTCTCGTTGTAATACTGATAATTGCTCACGGAGAAGGTCAGCAGCGCGGCTAAAAGAAGTACGACCGTAATCCCCGCCTCTACCTTTTTGGAATAGGGGAGCAGACGGAAGAACAGCACGTACAGGACGAGCGACGCGAAAAAGAGCGTGATCATCGTCTTAAAAACGTGCATAAAGGCTTTATACATGTATTGGGAAATTAAATCGGCGGAAAATTCAAGAAGCAGCGTACCTTCAAATAGATGGTCTTCGGAATAGAGCGGAATACAGACATAATACACATCCATAAAACGCACCGTTACCGAAGGCGGACGCGCTTCCCCTTCGCCAAGATCACCGTGCTTTTCAAGATAGAACGGAATGGCGCGCTCGTTTATGACGCTCCGGGTTGTGTACAACACCCTGTCGTTCCTGTCCGCCACGTAAAAATGGCGTATGTCGGGATTTTCCCGCATCGCATCATAGAAGTACACGGCGGCTTGACTTTCCAAAAGATAGAGCCGTTTGCCGAGATTCAAGGAGGATTCTATACGTCCTTTGACGCTTTCCCCCTGAATATTGAACTGCCGCACAAGCGAGTCGCGGTAGGTTGACTCAAAACCGGAAAGGTCTAAGATCGCACTGACTATGAAGGCAAACATAAGAATGGCAGAAAAACCTATCAATCCTGACCAGAATACACGCCACTTTATATATTGCGCCATTCGTTCCACAAGAACGCGGCTTCTATTGCTCATGCTTAATTATATACCTAGGGTTTTTTGTTTGTCAAGTTGTTTTCTTTAGTAAAGAATTACCGCGTACTCTGTCGCCGGATCGGCGTAACTTGACGCGATCCGTCATTATCGGCTATATTTCTGCCTTATTATGAAGAGTATTTCCTCCACTGATTTTTCGCACGTCAAGGCGCTTGCCCTCGATCTTGACGGAACAGTGCTGCGTCCTGATAATTCCTTGAGCGCAAACACGCTTGACACGCTTCGGATATGCCGCGAAAAGGGTATGCGCCTCATTATTTGTACGGGGCGCTCACCCGAAGGCGCGGAGAAGTACCGCGCCGCGCTGAAGGCTGCGGGGACTATGGTGTTTTTTAATGGCGCGGAAGTTACCGATTTTGACGAGGCGGGGCAGCCCAGCAACACCGTTTATTCCGCCTTGCTGTCCTTAAAGGCGACTGATTTCTGCCTGCGCCTTGCGCGGCGCACAGACACCTATTTTCAAGTGTATTTTCCCGAACATACATCAGTTCCCCGGCTTATCTCGGAGCGTAAAGGCGAGGAATGGGAGACCTATTACCGGCATACGGGTTCCGCCGCCGTTGTTGCGGATATGGACGAAACGTTCCGCCGCGCCGCGGACGCGGGCAGCAAGGGCTGCATCAAGGCTATGTATGTGGTGGAAGGCGACAAGCTGGAGCATCTGCGTTCCGCCCTCACGGAACATTTTGGCAGCGGGGCGAACAGCGCGGCGTCCATTATGAAAACCTACGCAACCCTGCTGGAAGTTGCCGCGCCCGGCGTCTCAAAAGCCAGTGGGCTGGGTCTCGCACTTACGCGGCTGGGGCTTTCGCGAGAGGAAGTCATCGCGTTCGGCGACGAGGAAAGCGATATTCCTCTGTTTTCCGCCGCCGGTTTTTCAGCTGCTCCGGCTAACGCCAAGGAAAGTGTAAAAGCCGCCGCAAACTTCATCATTCCCTCCAACGCCGAAGACGGCGTCGCATATTTTTTGAAGTCGTACCTTTTACATTAACAAATGACAGCGTTCGATCCTCCCATTGTGCTTTTTTCTGTTTTTTCTTATAGTATTCCCATCTGAAAAGCGTAAGGAGGTGTGTGTGGAAATTTTACCGCGGAAGAGCGTACAAACTTACCTGTTCGCCGCTATTATTATTGTATTGTTTCTATTGGTTTGCAAATTGTTTGCATCATTTTTTACTGTCATATTGTGGTCGACACTGCTGTATATCATGATGAATCCCCTGCATAAGCGCGTGGTTCGTAATCTTGACATGCGGAATCTGAAAGGAAAAATACTGCGGAATTTGTGGGCATGTCTATTCACCCTTGTTACCCTACTCGTTATTCTTGTGCCAATTTCGTTTATGGTTTTCCAATTTACTAAGCAGATCGTCGAGCTTATCCGCTATATACAAGATACGTTCATGGCGAGGCCAAGCATCATCACTGAAGTATTTGAAGCCATCTCGGAATTTTTGAACGATATAAGCGCAGGACAAGTGCGGCTCACCCCGCAGGAAATAGAACGCGCCGTGCTGCAAGTGCTGAACTCCAGTATGCAGAGAGCGCTTCAGGTCAGCGGCAGGCTTGCGGGAAATGTGGGAAATTTCTTTGTGAGTCTTGCGATGATGTTCTTCTGCTTATACTTTTTCTATGTTGACGGCGCGACCCTGGCGAACCTCGTGAAACACGCCATTCCCATACGCAAGGAATATATGCAGGCACTTGTCACGAAGATTTCCGACAGCACAAAAAATCTGTTTCTGGGCTACATTGTGGTGTCTCTGTTTCAAGCAATTATGGGAGGCATTATCTTTACCATATTTCAGGTGAAGGGCGCGCTGGTTTTTGCGGTACTCGTCTTTATCTGCGCCTTTATCCCGATGCTGGGCGGCGGACTTGTGTGGTGGCCGCTTGGTATCACGTTCCTGATAAACGGCGAGATCGTCAAAGGTATTGTGTTCATCATTGTCTCGGCTATAGGCATCTCGTTTCTGGACAATTTCCTGCGCCCTGTATTCCTGCAGGACAGAATAAAACTCCACCCGCTCATCATATTCTTCGCCATATTGGGCGGCATAAGCGCCTTTGGCTTTAATGGGTTGGTGCTGGGTCCTATGATTGTGATTCTGTTTCTTACCGGACTTGATCTTTTCCTTAACGAACACAAGATACAAGAAGATTAGCAGTCCGCTGAAAGGGTGCTCTGCAAGCGGGCGGCGATAAGCGCGACGATTTCCTCTGGACACAGCACGTCCGTATCCACGACAAGATCAGCGAGTGAATAGTCGTCGTTGTCTATGTTGTAGAGGCGCAGGTAGCGCTCCCTGTCCTGTCGGTCGCGCTCAGCGGTAAAGGCGGCCGCTTCCTCAAAAACGCCGCCTTCCCGTTTTATAATGCGCCGAACGCGGGTTTCGGGCGAAGCTTTGAGGTACACCTTCAAATCGGCTTCCGGCAGCATCCAGATAGCAAGACGGGAACCAAGCACACAGCCGCCAGCGCGGGCAAGCGACACCTGCCGGTTGTCCACTTCCCTGTCCCACCGGTCGTCCTTTGCAGCGAGCGAAAGCACTTCCTGCAAGGTTAGGCCTTTTTCTTCGGCGAGAGAACGAAACGTGAAATTTATGAACCGTAACCCAAGTTTTTCCGCTGTCAGACGGCTGACCGTTGTGTTTCCGCATCCGCTTTTTCCCGAAATTGCTATACGAAGCTGTTTCATCGCACTTTCCCCCTTATGTACCAGTATAATACGATTTTGGGCAATACGCAAGTACAATACGCGTACATTTCAGCAGGCGCGTCCTTTCTTTCCACGTCAAACCACGTTCGTTTCATAAACTTTTTAATTCATTACAAAACAAAGAGTTGTAAATTAATAGTTCCATTTGATTTTAGGAATTTAACCCCTGCAAACCAACAAGTTTTGTTAAATGTAATTGGTAGCAATATTCTAACCACTGCACAAAAATCCCAAATTATTATAGTGAGGTAAAGTTATGGCAGGATCTTTTGGTTTTAGTTCTAGAAATGGGGTGTCTTTGAGTACGACACAATCCAGGCTCCTTGGTGAGTTGATGCGTCCTGCGATACGAAAAGTAAGCACCGAAGTAATGGAGAAGGTATATTTTTCTTATGATTTATATAATAATGATCTGGATTTTTCTGACCTTACCCAAGAAGAGTATATGAATTGTTATAATCAATTGAAAAATTTATTTGAAATTGAGCTAAATGGAGAATTCCAGGGAGAGGGGATTGGACTTTGGTTTGATGAAATAAAAGTAAAAATGAAAAAATCACCTTTGTTTATTTTTGATGGCAAAGTGTCAAAAGATTAAAACCCATCACAGTAGAGAGTAATTAAGAGAAAAATTATTCTCTACTGTGATGGTGAAAAAAGCCGATATCGTTCCCCTTGATTTTAGGAATCTAACTGCTGAAAACCAAAAAGTACTTTTAGATGCAATTAGCGGAAGTTTTCTTACTACTACACAAAAATCGCAAATTATTATAGTGAGGTAAATTTATGGCAGGATATTTATATTTTGGTGATAGTGGGGTGTCTTTGAATACGACACAATCCAGGCTCCTTGGTGAGTTGATGCGTCCTGCGATACAAAAAGTAAGTACCGAGGTAATGGAGAAAGTATATTTTTCTTATGATTTATATGATAATACATTAAACTTTTCTGAACTTACACCAGAAGAGTACATGAATTGTTATAATCAATTGAAAAACTTATTTGAAGTTGATTTAATTGGAAAAAAAGATAAAGACGGAGAATCATACCAAAATACTATTGACTTTTGGTATGAAGAAATAAAAGTAAAAATGAAAGAGTCGCCTTTGTTTATAGGTCGAAGTGCCAACTAATTAAAAATTGGGTGGTGTTTCAAAAAGTATGACGGATTTCCGATCATTTGTCTTTATCATGCTTTGTCAAACACCTTCAAAAATTCAATTTTAAACTTGACGGAGCATGTCTTTGGCGCTCTCTATGCGCTTTTTAGACAAACCGCAATAGTCATCTTCAATTTCAACGCCTATAAAATACCTGTTGCCCGCTAATGCCGCCGCGACGCCGGTCGTTCCTGCACCGCAGAAAGGGTCTACAATAATGTCGCCGTTACGGGTAGAGGCTTTCACGATACGCAGCAATAAAGCTACTGGTTTTTGCGTGGGATGTTTCCCGTATTCTTTTTCACTGCTTTTGGGCGGCGGAATAGACCACACGGAACGCATCTGGGTGTGTTCCTTTTTTAACGTGTCTTCAGGGAAACTCCCGTTTCTCATGTCTTCGTAATTAAATGTATGTTTTGCTTTCTTGTCTTTCCGCGCCCAGATAAGCGTTTCATGGGACGCCGTAAAGAAGCGGCAACTTAAATTGGGTGAAGCGTTTGGTTTGAACCACGCAATATCATTCAAAATATGAAAATTCTGCCTTTGAAGTAAAAAACCGCAGTGGTATATGCTGTGATACGTGCCTGACACCCAAAGCGTGCCTTCTGGTTTTAAAACACGGCGGCAGGCGGCAATCCATGCGTCATGAAACAGCGTATCGTTCTCGAACCCCTTGCTTTTATCCCATGTTCCTTTATTCACCGGAACCATAGCGCCGTTCAAACAGGTAAAACCGTCATTAGAAAGCATATACGGAGGATCGGCGAATATCATATCTATGGTATTTTCAGGAATGCGGGAGAGTATTTCCAAGCAGTTATTGTTGAACAACGCGGCGTTATCATTAGCATAATACGGCTGACACGCCATGGAAATATCCGAGATGAGAGTAGTAAACGATTCGTCCGGTGCCGCCGTTTCAGATGTCGGCGTTCTTTCGGCGCTGTTCATAGACTTACTGTTCAGGATACAGAATTCCTATAGAATAGCCTGCGTCAAAAAGCGTCGAAGCCATATACTGTAGATCGGCGGCGCGTACCGCGTCAAACATCGCGTATTTTTCGTCTGTACGGCTGAGAGGGCTTTTGTATATAGCGGCGGACTGGGCATAGCTCTGCGCTATATACTCGTTATCCTGCATAAAGTTCTCGTGCGCCTTTTTGCGGGCTTCCTTGGCCTTGTCCAGCGTTTCCGCGTCAATTGCGCCAGAGGCAACCTTCTTGAATTCCGCCTCAACCGCCGCGATGAGTTCCGTAGACCTGCGCGGATCGCAAGGGAACGAGATATAAGCGATGAGCTCCGAAACAGGCTCATCCGCCACAAAGCCGGAACTGGCGTATATCGAATACACGCCGCCGAGCTTTTCGCGGATGGAGTTGTCCAGCGCTATGTTAAGATAATCCGCAAGGGTCAGTACCGCAGCGTTTTTCGCTTCGGAGTACGGTTCGTCCGCAAACCACACCATAGAGACGAGGCTCTTGTCCTCCTTGCCTCGGCGCAGCTCAAGCCGCTCGCTGGCGGGGCGGGGAATGCGTTTATCCGCCCATTCCTTAAAGCGCGACTCGGACGCGGGGATGGACGCGGTATAGGTTTCCACAAGCGGACGAAAATCCGACGGATCGATATTGCCTGCGAACACAAAAGTCCAGTCCGCCGGGTTCAGGCAGGTTTTCAGAAAGGCGAGCGCGGAGACAATGTCGATTTTCGCAAGATCGGCTTTTTCAATCGGGGAAGAATACGGACTATTTCCTGTAACCATCCGCCCAACTTCATTGGAAAAGACCGCTTCGGGATTCAGTTCACGCTCTGAAAGGTATGTCTCGTATTGGGAAATAACGGCACTTGCCGCGCGCGGGTCTACGGTTGGCTGGACAAAAGAGAGGTAGAGCAGCTCGAACAAGACTTGCACGTCTTTCACAGTGGAAGTACCGGAAATACGGCGGACGAAGCTGTCCGCGCTAAAAGACAGCCCAACATTCCTGCCCGCGAGTTTCTTCTGAATGTCCTGTAAAGAAAAGCCGCCCACGCCTGATTGGGCGAGCAGAATACTCGCAAAACGCGCGGAAATAACGCTGACATCGTCGTTTTCATCAATAGCGGTAACACCGCCCCGCGCTACAGCGGAAAGCACGATTTCGTCATTCTTATTCGCCACAGGCTTTAGAATAACAGTCGCGCCGTTATCCAATTCCCAGATGAGAGCTTCGGTCGCCGCATCCCTTGTCTCCTTAACAATAGCCCCTGCTTGAGGGGTCTCTTCAAGAAGCGCGGCATCAAAGGAAATCGTCGCCGGTGGTTCTATTTTTTCCTTCTTAGAGGCGCGTATCCAGCTTGTAACAGCCGCGCTTGAAGGCAGCGGCTCAGTATCGGATCCTGCCAGAATAAAGGACAGATCGTCAAGACCAACGTAATAGCGGGCAAAGGCGGCGGTTTCTTCCGGCGTAATAAGGGGAAGGAGGGTTTTGGCGGCGTTAAATTCCCATAAGGCGTCGGGAACAGCCTCACCAGTGAGAAAATGCTCGGTAAAATCTTCCACAAAGGGGTAGGATTCACGCTTTTCACCTGCCTGGCGCTCAAAATCCGCAAGCAGATTCGCTTTAGCGCGCTCAAGTTCATCCGCCATGAACCCATAGCGGCTCATTTTTTCCTTTTCGCGCAAAAGCGCCTTGACCGCGTCTTCAATCCGCCCTGATTTCGGCTGTACGCCCATGTAATAATGGAGCGAAGTCTCGACAAGGTTCGTGTTGTACGCCCACGCGCCCATATAGGGACAGTCAGGATCAGACGCCGCGTCATCAAAACGTTCCTCCATCATAGCGCGAACAAGGGCGTCAATAAGCTCTTCGCGGAAGGCGCCCAGCGTCCCCGCCCTCGGCGCGGCAGATGGATCGCGCTTGTAAAACAGGTACGCGGCGGTATAGGGAAGCTCCGGCTCGGTGAACACGTCCACAGACAGCCGTCCTTGTTCCGGCGGCGGCAGGAAATACGCGGGACGCTCAAAGGGCGCGGAGGGCGGCGCATTGAACCGCGCGACAAGCTCCGCTTCAAGCGCCGCCTCGTCAAAATCGCCCGCAATGATAAGCGCCATATTCTGCGGGCGGTACCACTTCTGATAAAATGCGGCGAGCTTCTCAGACGGCGCGGTTTCTATCACGCTTGCTAAGCCTATAGGCTCACGATCCGCATAGCGCGAACCGTGAAAAATCACGGAGTACATCTTCTGCCATACACGTGAGGATGCGCTCCGCCTCATACGATCTTCTTCAAGGATAACCGGACGTTCCTCGTCAACATCTTTTTGAGTAAAAAGAACCGCGTCAGTCCAATCTTCCATAATATCAAGGGCTTTTTGCGGGATTTTTTTATCCCCGTCAGTACTGCCGCCTTCCACCGGCACGTTGATGCGGTATACAGTGCGGTCAAAATTCGTGTAGGCGTTGGAATCCGCGCCGTTCCGCATACCAAGCGACTGCAGGTAGCTGTCCACTTCTAGTCCGGGGAAGCGTTTCGTGCCGTTAAACGCCATGTGTTCAACAAAGTGAGCAAGCCCTCTCTCGTCCTCTTCCTCCAGCACAGAACCCGCGTCCACAGCGAGCGCGAGATAGGCGCGGTTTTCAGGCAGGGTGTTTTTCAGAATATAGTAGCTCATCCCGTTGGGAAGCGTTCCATGCCGCGCGTTTTGCATAAATGGCATGAGATCGTCCGCCGCGCCCAATCCGCCATAGAGGGACGGATCGACAATGGGACGCGGCGCCGCCTCACCGGACGCGCCGCCGTATGACGAACACGCCGCAAGAAAGACCGCCGCAAGAACGGCGGCTAACAGAGAAAAAAATCTTTCCGAAAGCGAATGCGGGGAAAACCGTATATTCATCATTATTTACCCATCTCCTTTAGGCGAAATACGCCGTTCCTCTTTTACTGATACATAATCAGGTACGGACGCGGGTCGAGCGCGTACACTTCTTTAGGCGTAAGAAGCGGACTGTCAAAGCCCGCGCCGGGAATATTGAAATTATAGAACAATTTAAAAGACTTTACCGGCATATTGAGCGTAGGTTTTTTAGGAACTTCAAGATTGTAATCGTCATAGGCGTTGGCGCGGTAAGAACCGCGCTTCTGGTTTGGACTGCCGAAACCATCTGCGCAATGCACCAGTCGCACCTTGCTGAACGAAGTTTTTATGTCAGCACGGGTGCCCAGCATCCATGGCTTGAACTGATGGATCACGAGCATACGTTCACCGGCGATGTGGTTTTCCTTCATATAATCTTCCATCACTTGCTGCACTTGGTTAATCTCAACCGCCGAAACCGTACCAATTTCCTGCATAGGCTTGGTGGTGCGCCATTCGGGGTCAAGGGCAAGGTGGACGTTGGGATACTTGAGGTAGGGAAGCAGCTTGCGTATGGCAACAAGGGGCGTGTACTTGCCGATTTGGTGATCTATGAAGACGAGCATATTGCGTTTCTGAGCGTAATTGATGTATTTCATCAGCAGATCGTTGTTGATAATGCCGATTTCGCCTTCGGGCCACACGGTTCCGTAGATGATGTAAAACGCCGTGATGACCTTCTTTCCGCCCGCCTTCTCGTATTCCTTAGCGAGTGTTTGAAGCTGCGAGTCCAGTTCTTCCATAGAATAGCGCCCCAAAATGCCCATATTTCTGGAGTTCGGATGTCCGTAGTACGCCAAAATGTCGTTGTTCAGCAAAAGCGAGCGCTCATCCGGCGTAATGATCGCGGCGGATTCAGCCTCCTCCTTCGTGTTCACCCAGTAGGGCTTCGCATTCTCTCGTGTCCGTTCGGTTTTGAGCACGTCTGCGTACAAGATTCCCGGGAAAAGCAGTCGCTGCTCATCCACGTGCTGGGCGGTTGTCTTGGTCTGGGCAAAAGCCGCCTCAGGGCTCTTTAAATGAAAAAACGTAAAGAGCGAGAAAAAAATGAAAAAACACGCCAATTTTTCCAAGAACGTTCTGTGCAACACCGTTAACACTCCTTTGGTTAAATTTTTTTTATTCCATCCACCATAATACCACCACACGCTATGGCTTAACACCGCCATCAGACGCGGGGTTTGATCGATTTATACCTCAATGGGCTTCCGGCGCGGACAGCTCTTGTTCCACCTCGTCAAGGCGCTTTTGAAGTGAGCTTATTGTCCGCTCAAGCCGCGCCTTCTCTTTCTCAAGCCTGACGCGCTCGTTTTCTTCCTCTGCGGCTTTCTTCGCCCGCGCCGCCATTTTTACCGCGTCGGGCGTTTTGCCATTAAGCAGCGCTGATTCGGCGGCGGCGCGTTTCTCGTCATTCCTGATCCCTGCAAGAAAGCGCATATTGTCCGCTCCTACTGCCGGATTGATATCGTACTGGCTTATCTTTATGGCGGCGGCCGCGGCGACGCGCGGAATACGCAGAATACGGTCGATATAGTCATCAAAGCGTCCGCCTATCTTCCCGCACAATTCCTGCGCCGCAATGAGCTGTTTTCCCAAGCCTTTGACAAGCGCCCCATTTTCTGCGAGGTACTTTATCTGTATGGTTTCGGTAAGAGCGGCAAGTTCCGGCGACGAGTCAAAAATGCTGTGGTAGATGTCCTTTTCCTCGGCTTTTTCAAGAATTCGGTGAAGCAGCGCCCAAAACTCTGCGCTGTGGGCGCGGGCAGGTAGTGTTCCGCCGTGCGCGCAGGCGTGAAGATGGTGAGCGTACTCGTGAATCGCCGTATACATAAGCAGATTGTCCATATTGGCTTGGTTATCGCCATTCCGACTAACAAAATTACGGTTGTGTATAATGATTTCCCGTGAGTCCGGTTTGTACAGTCCGTTCACTTTCGCGCTGCTTTTACCCGAAAATACGAGCGAAAAATCGACTGGCGCGTCCTCAATGTCCAGCAGTTTCTCTTTTACCTGATCCTGATTCAAGATATCCTCCTTAGTCCAGTTCTCCCAATTTTTCCATAGCCAGCACAACGGCGGCGGCACAGGCAGTTTCGGTACGCAGAGCGCGGGAACCCATAGACAGGCGGGTAAAACCCGCGTCCTCAAACGCATCGCGCTCACGATCAGACCAGCCGCGCTCCGATCCAATCGCTATCACAAGAGGGCGCCCCAGCGGGTTGAGCAGCGCGAAAGAGCCTTCGGGACGCACGTTATCGGCGGTGACCAAGATGGGCGCGGCGCGGAGGCTTCTGTCCCTGGATGACGTGGAGGACGGCTCATGGCGTTCCGCTTCCCACGGACGCTCGGCGAGCCAAGCGTCCAGCGTTTCATAAATGCCCATAAGGGGCAGTCGAGCATCCCGCGCCTGTACCGCGCCTTCGATTAAAGCCGAATGCGCGCCGCCGTCGGTGAGCAGCTTCGTATCGCGGTAGCTTTTTTCGCCCAAATCCGTTCCCACTAAATCCACCGCTTCCACGCCAAAATTCGCCGCGTCCCGCAGAATACGGCGAATTTGTCTGGGGCGGGAAAACCCAACGCACAGGCACACTGGCAGGCGCGGCGGCGGCTCTTCCTTTAGGTTCAACGAGAATACAATGCCGTCCAGCCGTATGTTTTCGATAAGCCCTGTCCCGATGTTCCCCCCAACCACGCCCGCGTCAAAGCTGTCTCCAACTTGCTTCCGCAGTACCTTTAAAAGATGTACTGCGCGTTCGTCCCGTTTTGAAAGCGGCTTTCCTATTTCATTTTGTTCAAACAAAATAATATTCAATGCATTACCTATAAACCAAAATACTGTTCAAGTGGAATTTCTGGCTTGATCAGAAATCGACATCTTCTTTCCTATTTATTCGATATTTCCAAGATCAGTTCCACTTCGCCGCGTCCTATTTTGAGGGATCGAGCGATTTCGTCTACAGTCCAGCCTTGATGCGCCAGTTTGATGACATTCTCACGCACGCCAGTTGTTGGCGCGGATCGGGTGGACGCGGGCGAAGAGCTTCCACCCCCCTGCATCAGCGTTCCCATAAGCTTCACCTGATCCTGCGCCTGCTTGTTCAGTTCTTCAAGCCGCGTCTCAAGGCGGGCGAGCCACTCACGGGACGCCTGCACCGAGGCGATTCGCTCGTCAAGAGAGGTGAGCGCCCCGTCGAGCATCCGCACCTTGTCGGCGGCGTCCTTCGCCCGCTCGCTTTCGGCGGACAGGACGCCTATGGTGGAGCGGAAGGTCGTAAGCTGCGAGGAAAGCTCCATAAGCTCGGCGTTTATGCGCGCCGCCGCCTGTTCGGATTCCTGCAAGGTTTTGAAGTTGCGGTCTATGCCCTCGTTAGTGGCGTCAAGCGTCTGATTTTTGCGCTCTATGCGCTGATAGCGATCTTCCGCGCTCCCAAGCGCGTCGTTGAATTTGCGGATTTCCACCTGCATAGCCTGCAACGTGTCATCCGAGGCGGAAAGCGAAGCGAGCTTTTCGTCAACCGCTTTGGAAGTCTGGAGCAGGCGGTTGAATTCGGTCGCCATTTGCTCAATGCGGTGCTTCTCAGAAAGGAAGCGAGTCATTTTGGCGTTCACCTCATCCTCAAGCCGCTTGATCTTGACAAATTGGTTTTCCAAATCAGCGGCTTCGGTGCGCCGCTGGTCAAGACGGTCAAGATCGGAACGCAGGTCTTCGATGTGCCGCTCCAGTTCCTGTTTAAGGGTGTCAGCCCGCTCAAAAAGCGCGGTTTGGGTGGAAAATTCCTTGATGTGCCGCTCGGCTTCCTTTATCGCCGCGTCAAGGGCATGCGCCTGTTCGTCAATACGGGAAAACAGTTCGGCGCGGTGCGCGTCAGACTCGGTGCTGACATACTCAATGGAAGTACGAATGCCGCTGATCCGTTCATCGCTTTCCGCCACAATCTCGCGGTTGCGTTTGCGGACTTCTTCAAGTGCGGTTTCCAGCTCTTTAAGCTGGGTGCTGATGTTCTGCTTCCATCCGTCAACATCGCCTTTAGAGGAATCGAACAACTCTGCGATCTCGGCGGCGCGGGACTCTATATCCTCTTGCAGCTTCTTGAGCTTCGTCTCTGTATCCCGTTGGTTCTGCTTGAGCGTGTCCGAAAGCGCGAGGTTGTGCCGCCCGATTTCAGAACGCACCTGCGTCTCCGCCGACATGCGCGCGTCCTCCATATCAAACCTGAACTGCTCCTTGAGCGAGAACAATGATTCGTCTGCGATACGCATCTGCGCCCTGACACCTTCCTCGAAGCTGTCCGCATCCGCCTTGAGCTTTTCAAGCTGCGCATTGAGACTCTCCGTATGTCCGTCAAGGGCGCTTGAGAGCTTTTCAGTATAGCTTTCTTCAATATTTTTGCGATCTACCTCAGACTCATCCGCAATATGGGAAAGCTTGCCGTCAAGCGAGTTCTTCCACTCAGCAAGCTTCTGGTCAACATCGTTGGTACGCTGTTCAAGATTGGCGGAAAAGTCGTCCTCAAAGACTTTAAGCTTTTCAGATACGTTGTCGTAGGCGCGTTCTTTAAGCGCGGCAAGTTCGGTCTCTATGTCCGCCATGCGGGATTTAAGCGCATCTGACGAGACGATAAATGACGAGAGCGCCGTTTTCCGCTCTTCCTCCGCTTCCGCTTCAAACCGGGACATATCACCCCGTACGCGGGTTTCCGCATCCTGCACAATGGCGCGAAGCTCGCCTTCAAGCTGCGTCACATCGTCGGCAAGGCTTTCAAAACGTTCAAACTGTTCGGATTGGGCAAGGCGGTACTCCTGAAATTTCGCGTCCGCCTCAAGAAGCACGGTCTGTTCCATATCGTCCGACACTTTCTTGAACCGCTCTTCAATATCATGTATAACCGAATCCGCGCTTGCTATCAATTCCCGCGAAAACTGTTCTATAGAGGCGAATTTTTGCCGCGAGGCGGCTTCAGCTTCATCCATAGCCTGCCGCATATCATCTTCTATAGAATCGGAAGCTTCGGAAAGTCGCGTACACATGTCCGCAAGACGCGATTCGGCGCGGGCGATTTCGTCTTCAAACCGCTCTTTTTCTTCAGCAGCGGACGCTTTAAGCTCGGAAAACGAGCGCGCCGCGTCAGACGCCTTCTGCTCGCTTTCCGCGATTGCGGCGTTCCATTGGGCGAGGCGGTCATCGCCTGCGGTGGCGGCTTTCGCGTCAACTGAAGCCACTGCGGTACCCACGGCGTTTTCTATACGGGCGACAGTCTCATCATACTTTTCGTGCAGGGTCTGTATTTTCGACTCGGTATCGGTGGTTTCCTTTTCCACACGGGACTTGTACTCGGCAAAGGCGGCTTCCAAACCCGCTATGCGCGAAGCCGACTGGCTTCCCGTTTGTTCCAATTCCGCGGCAATGCCCGCTTTCGCATTATCAAAAAGCGTCCACAGCTCGGCTATGCGAGTACGAGTCTCGTTCTCGGATTGGTCAAGTTCGCTTTTGATATGATCCTTTGTTTGGGCGAAAAGCCCTTCAAGAGCGGCAATTGATGCTCGCCCCTCCTCCTCGCCGCCGTGCAGCGCCTCAAGGACGCCGTCCCGCGCTGTGTCGAACCGTTCTTCCAGTTCGGCGATCCGTTTCGTGGTCTCTGCATCAGAAGCGGCGATATCGCCTGCGATCTTCTCTTTCGCCTGCTGAAGGAGCGCTCCCATTTCGGCAATCCGCCGCGCGGTCGCTTCATCAGAGACTGCGATATCATCTGTGATCTTCTCTTTTGCCTGCTGGAAGAGTGCATCCAGTTCGGCAATCCGCCGTGCGGTCGCTTCATCGGAAACTGCAATATCGCCAACAATCTTCTCTTTTGCCTGCTGAAACCGTTCTTCCAGTTCGGCGATTCGCCGCGTAGTCTCTGCATCAGAAGCCGCAATATCGTCTGCAATGTTTTCTTTTGCCTGCTGGAAGAGTGATCCCAATTGGGCGATCTGCCGTGCGGTTTCTTCATCAGAAGCCGCGATATCGCCTGCGATCTTCTCTTTTGTCTGCTGGAAGAGCGCATCCAGTTCAGTGCTGCGCTGCCGCGCCGCCTCTTCGGAAGCGGCGATATTGCCTGCAATCTTTTCTTTTGTCTGTTGGAACCGCTCTTCCAGTTCGGCAATCCGTCGCGCGGTCTCTTCATCAGAAACTGCAATATCGCCAGTAGTCTTTTCTTTTGCCTGTTGAAAGAGCGCGTCCAATTGGGCGATCCGCCGTGTGGTTTCTTCATCAGAAGCCGCGATATCGTCTGTGATCTTTTCTTTCGCCTGCTGGAACTGTTCTTCCATTTCGGCGATTCGTTTCGTGGTCTCTTCATCGGAAGCCGCAATATCGCCAGCGATCTTCTCTTTCGCCTGCTGAAAGAGTGCATCCAAATCCGCTATACGCGCCTTGTTTTGCTCCTCGCCCTCGTCAAAGGCGGTTTTCCACTGGGCAAGGCGGTCGGCCGTCCGTGGTGGCAATGGCTGTATTGACAGCGTCGGCTATGCGCTGCGCGGTCTCGTCAACCCGTTCCTCTATAGATCGCAGGCGGGTCTCGGTTTCCGCAATGTCGCCCGCGATAGCCGCTTTGGCTTGGGCGAACTCCGTGTCCAGTTCGGCGCTGCGCTGCCGCGCCGCCTCTTCGGAAGCCGCAATATCGCCCGCAATGTTTTCTTTCGCCTGCTGGAAGAGCGCGTCTAAATCCGCTATACGCGCCTTGTTCCGCTCCTCACCCTCGTCAAACGCGGCTTTCCATTGGGCAAGGCGGTCGGCAGCGGCGTTTTGCGCCTTCACGTCCGTATTGATAACAGCGTCGCTTACCGCCGCCTCTATTCTGCCGACCGTTTCCTTGAAACGCTCACGTAAATCCTCCACACGCTTCTCAGATTCGGCGATTTCATCTGAAAGAGACTGCTTTGCCTCGGCGACAGAAGCTTTCAATTCCGCTATACGCGCGGCATTCTGCTCCTTCGCCGCGTCAAGACTAGCAAAAATATCGGCTTTGGCGTCTTCGGCAGCCCGCGCCATCTCGCTGTTTAAAGCCGCCGCGCGCACATCAAAATTGCTCTTTGCCACATCCATGCGCGTATCCAATTCAAGTATCGCTTTATCCGTGTACTCGCCCGCCCCTATAAGCTTCTTTTCTATGGACGAGGATTCCGTATCGTAGCGTCCGCGCAGGGCGGCGATTTCTTCTTCAATATGGGCGCGTTCATTGTCAAGCCGCCCGTTCAGTGCGGCGACCTCGCTGTCAAAATGCACTTTAGCGTCAGCCGTAACGGTTTCAAGCTCTTCCAGAACCTGCTTCGCTTTGGTGTACCAGCTGCGCGTCGGCTTCGCGCGCTATCTTCGCGTCAACCGCCGCCGCCGTCTTCGTAATGATGTTCTCGAATTCTGTAACCGTCGTATTCGTATGCTCCCGCGCGTCCGCGATCTGCTGCCTGACGCGCTCCATTTCCGCCTGAAGCTCTTGTTCGGCGTTGCCGCGGGCGCTTTCCAGTTCTTGCAGCAAGTTTTTAAGCCGCGATTCAGTGTCTATGGAAAGCTGCTTCCAATCGTCAAGGCGCACATCCGCGCTCTCAAGCACCCGCTTCTCGGCGGCGGCGGCTGTTTCCTGCAAACGCGACTCCATTTGGGACAAGGACGATTTTGTCTTTTCCTGCATATCCGCAATACTCTTGTCCATCTCTTCAAAAGAGTGGAAAATTCGGGAAAAATTCGCGTCCGCTTCTTCTGAAGCTTTGGAACGAGCTTCCAGCGCCGCGTCCGCAATCTGCTGCTTCAAAAACTCTATATCCCCTTCAGTCTGGACTTTAGTATCCGCGAGCCGCTGTTCCAAAAGGGCAATTTCGCTCTTGAACATGTCTTTTATTTCTTGGGAAGAAACTTCCAGCCCTCGCAAGGTCTTTTGAAGGTTCTCGTCCGCTTCAAAGGCAAGCTGCTTCCAGTTCCCGAGCCGTTCATCCGCCTGTTCAAGCGTCCGACGGTCGGCTTCCCGCGAAGCGGCCGCAAGCCGTTCCTCAAGCGCGGCGGCAGTCTCATCCATGCGGCTTCTGGTCTCTTCCAGCTTATTCTCAAGCGCGTCGTTCTGTTCCACTATATACGTACGGATATTCGCCGCAGCCCGCTCCAAGTCGGACAGCACTTGCTTGGAATCCGCTTCCTTCCGTTCCGCCTCGGCGAGCCATTCGCTCTGCTGATTCTTAAGAAGCGTGGACAGCTCTCCCGCCTCCCGCGACCACTCCTCCTCAAAACGCCGCAGCTTATCCTCAAGCGCCGCGCTGTCAGCACTGCATGACTCCCACTGTTTCGCCGCCATACTCTCAAAATTGGCAATCTGCGCGCGGGCGGTTTCCTGATGCCGCCGGAGATTTTCTTCTATTGAATTCTGCAGACGCGCCACGCGCTCTTCGGACTGGGATTTGAGCTTCGCAAGCAGCGCCTCTTCCATCTTTTCGGACGCTGCGCCCGCTCTGCCTGCGACCTCTTGAAGCGTCTTGTTGATGATTTCCATATCCTTGGCAAGATTCGCAGCGCGCACCCGCTCGGTTTTCTCAATCGCCTCGCGCTGCTCACGCACCTCGCGCTGTACGGTTTCCGCCTCGCTCTGGAGCGCGGCAACGGAGCTTTTCACTTCACCTAGGATGGACTCCGCCATCTTGGACAAGGACGCGGCGTTCTCTTCATCAAAACGCCGCTGCATAGCGGTAAAATGCTTCTCAAGCGCCGCCGCCTTCTCGCGGGTATCCGACACCTTTTTGTTTACCGACTCCACAAAGGAAGATTCTTCGCGGATTCTCTCCAGATTTCCCTGAACCGCGCTGGTCATACGTACCAGCTCTTCAAGCGACGCATCATAGGCGCTGATGCGCTCGTCTATCTTCGCCATCGCCTTCGTTTTATCTGCAAGCTCCTCTTCGGTTACCCGCAGTTTGTTCATCAGCTCTTTTGCGGACTTCTGCTGTACGTCAAGGTCTATACTATAATCCTTAACTGCGCCTTCCTTTTCCGCCACAAAAGTAGACAGCTCGCTCTTGAGCTGCTCTGCATATTTATGTATTTTGTCAAGGGAACGATTCCTTTTGTCAAGCTTGCGGTAAAAGTACAGCACCACAAAGACAATCAGGAGCGTAATTATGTTTCCTACTATTGCCATCTGTCTCTCTCGTTTTCCGTGATTTTAAGTAATGATAACACATAATTGTATAAATATCGATAGTCGTGGAAGTTTTTTGAAGCACGCGCCGCCGAAGCACGGGACTTTTGTACTATATCTTTTAAAAAGGAAACTTTAAGGGCCGCCTTCATGCCCGCCCCGACAGCGCCTTCCGCGTCAAAACACCGACTGTTACCCACATAGAGAATACGGTCCGGGGAAACCGCGAGTTTTTCGGCAAGAACAAGAAAGGGCGTGGGATCGGGTTTAAGCCGTCCGGTTTCTTCGGAACAGACCACCACATCAAACAAGCCCTCCAGCCCCAGATACTCCACCTTTTGTTCCGGCGGAAAATCCGAGAGCAGGCCCATCTTCAAATCAAGGTTTTTAAGCGCGGTGAGAGTTTCTTTGACATGGGGAAAAAGCTTGACTTTTTTGAAAATCGGCTCCCAGCCGCGGTAAATAAGCCGCTCCACTCTAAGCCGCATCCGGGCGGTTTCCGTATCGCCTGCGGCGGGATTCTCCTCCCGCGCCATCAAAAACGCCTGCGCCGTATAAAAATCTTCGCCATATAGATCATCGTCTGCTTGTATGGTGTGCAGAAGCTCCCGCGCCTTTTTGAAGGCGGTCATCAGGCGGCGCTCTTTTACAACAAAGGGAAGTACGCGCATATAGAACCGGTAATTCGGGTACAGGGTGCCGTCCAGATCAAAGGCAACCGCATCAATTTCTCGCATGGGGACATACTAACGTAAATCGCGGGAAAAGTATAGAGCGTCGGTTTAAGGCGGCGCGTTACTGACGCACATCTTTGACGTATCGTGTTCTTGACGTGCCACGTTCGGGTGTGCTATACTTATCCTCCAATATATAGGAATAAGCTTCTATGAATAAGAATTTCATGCGGCATATATGCCTCTAAGGCGCACCCGTTCCTGTGCAAAACCAAAAACGCAAATAAATTTCAAAAGTATGAAAAAAGACACTTCCCTTTTTCCAAAAAAGTGGTATACTAAAAAGTGAGTTTGTATTGCAAATTTTGATTTTGCGTATATTGATAAGGAGGCTGTATGGCAATTGATTTAACCGTTCTGATTGTTGACGATTCTCGTATCATGAGGAACACTGTAAAAGGCATGTTTACCGACATGCATCTCCAATGTACCTTTGTTGAGGCTTCCGACGGCGAGGCGGCGCTTGAACAGTTGAGTATGTGCAAGGTTGATCTTGTGCTACTTGACTGGAATATGCCAAAGTTGTCGGGAATTGATTTCTTGAAGAAAGTCAGAGCAATGGATAATTACAAAAATCTGCCTATTGTTATGGTAACGAGCGAATCGGCAAAGTACAACGTCATAGAAGCGTTGAAGAGCGGGGCTACTGATTATCTCACGAAGCCTGTTAATTCAGGTATCTTCAAAGAGAAACTCTCCAAAATTCTAAATAAATAAACAGATAAGGAACTTTTTTATGGAACAATACATCAAACCTTTTGTAACAGTGTGTAAAAATGTCTTCAGGGATTTCATTAACACAAATATAATTGAAAAGAATCCCTACTTTTTGGAGAAAGATGCCGTTACCGGCGGGGATATTTCTTCGGTCATTGGTTTTACCGGCGAAGCCCGGGGCGCAGTGGTCATCTCATTGCAGCAGGATGTCGCTATCCAGCTTACTGACCTGCTCACCGGCGCCGAGCATAACAGCATGGACGACGACGTAACGGACGCGGTTGGTGAAATTGTCAACATTATCGCGGGAAACGTGAAGCAGGAGCTTGAGGACAGTATGCGTATGATCATATCCCTTCCCACCATCATTCAGGGAAGCGGGCATACAATCAAATGGCCCGGTTCTCAGCCCAGGATTCTCTGCATACCGTTTAAAATTTTTGAAGATAAGAGTTTCGCACTTCTCATAGCAATCGAAAAGACACAGGAATAGGCGACATAATGAAGCATGTTTTCGTTTTTAATCCCAAGTCCTTTGCCCAGCAGACGCAGATGGATTATATCGTTGATACCATCGGGCAGTATTTCAGAACGCAGGAAAAGCCGAATTTTTCTATACAAATTTCGCATTTTCCTCGTGACGCAATAGGCATCATCAAGAGAGAGGTAACCGCTTCCGAAGAAGGCGAGACGGTACGTGTCTATGCAGTGGGCGGTGATGGGATTCTTTTCGACTGCTTGAACGGGATCGTGGGACTTCCTAATATGGAACTGACTTCGATTCCCTATGGGAAGACCAACGATTTCATTCGGTCGTTCGGCGAAAACAAAATTCAAGCCTTCAAGAATATTTCTTCAATAGTCTCGGCGAAGCCAATTCCTATGGACATCATCTCGTTCGGGAGTAATTACGCTATCAACACACTGACGGTCGGCTTGGAATCGTCCTCGGTTGTCAAGATGAGTCGCTTTAGCAGGCGGCATCCGATGTTTCTCAACCAGTTCACCTTCCTCTACAACATATTTTTCACGATGTTCGGTGTGATCGGCGCGTTTGACTACAGGGTTCTGCGCCAGCAGTACAACATAGTGATAGATAGCGTTGACTTCAGCGGCGAGTACAGCAGCATAAACATAGCCAACGGACCCTGCTACGGCGGCAACAAGATGGCAGTGCCTATGGCGCGCCCGGATGACGGCATATTCCACACAGTGCTGTTCAAGCCCATCGGGGCGCTCCGCACCCTGATGGTACTTCCTCACTATCTGAAGGGGAAACCTCCGTCAAACTGTAAGCTGGTACAGGCGAAAAAGCTGGAAATACGCTCAAAAGCGCCCCTGCAAATACAAGCGGACGGGGAAATATTCTTCGATACAAATATAACAATAGAAATAAAGCCCGGGGCGGTTATGTTTGCGGCGCCTGATAATATCTCTTACGAAAAGAAGAAAGGGTAAAAATGGAAGACACCGGTAAAAACAGGGCGGAAGCGGCATGCATTGTCGGTAATATATGCGCTTTGATCGGCATTTTAGGTCTGGGAGGGCTCCATGTTCTTACAATGCTGACGCGCCCCGATGCCTACTTCTTCGCAGTTGTGCTGGGCGTGATTACCCTTGCAGGGGTTATAACGCTCATAGTCGCATATAAACGTGTCCCCAACTACGAGTATCTAGCTTTCTTTGTGCCACTGATTGTATTTGCATCTCTTACTATAATGCAAGTCATATATTCCGGCGGTCGAAGCTGGAGCGAGTTCTATCTTGCGGCGTGCATAGCCTGCTGCATCTTAAGCTGCTTATATAACAGTTATATTTTGACCATCTTGTTCGTTGTTATTGAGAATATTGTCATCGGTATACTGGCGATGCTGTACGTGCCGTTTATGGGTGATGGTTCCAATGAAGTAATTTATCTGTTAGACCCCGAAATCTATGAAGGCATACCAACCACAATGTTTGGCTGCGCAGTGTCCATAATCGCCGGTTTTTTTCTGTGTGTGGGCATTACCACCATGGCGAAGAAAACCAATGCCGCTGTGGAAAGCCGCGAGTCTTTCAGAACTCTTATGGATACCACGCCTAACTACATAGCCATGGTTGACGAATTGAACATCGTTACCAATATCAGCGGTACGTTGGCGAAAATGGCGCACCTTGAGCATCCGGAATGGGCGGTGGGCAGACCAGTTCTTGATTTGTTCCCCTCATTGGAACTCAAAGAGCTTGCTGGCGACCTCCTCCGCAAAACAGACCGCATATATGAGGAAATGTGGGAGTTCTGGCTCAACGGCGAACACCGTTATATGAAGGCGCTGGGCGACGATCTGCCGGACGGCAAGGGCATACTTATCAACCTTATCGACATGACGCACCTTGCTGAACGCGACGAAATTGCGGCTATGAAAGACAACCTAGACATAGGGCTGTTCTTCATGAATCGAGAATTCATCATTCAGGACAACTTCTCCAAAGCTATGCCCCGTATTATGGGATCAACTCAGCTGTTCGGGATGAACTTCATAGAGCTGCTTTCATATTCTGTGTCAAAAACCGAGCTTGCCGCTATTGAGGATTATTTCAACATGGTTATGGAAGGGCAGTTCGACAAGGAAATGCTCGCCGATATCAATCCGCTGGCGGAATTCAACTACTTCAGTTACGAAAGCAAAGAACGAAAAATTCTCAACGTGGAATTCACCACAGTAGACCGCGGACACGGCGAGATCATGATCATGGGATCGATATACGACGTTACGGCGCAGGTTGAGCTGCAAAAGAAGCTCGCCGCCGAGGAACGCCTAAGACAGGAAGAGATGCGTTCCCTCTTCGAGCTTATCAACGTAGAATCGAACGTATTCAATGATTATCTTGAGGATGTGAATTACGAATTCGGACAAATAGACAAGGTGCTGAAAAACCATGATTTGGATTCGCATCAAGTGCTTGTGGAGATTTACCAGTCTATACACGCCATAAAGTCGAATTCCGTTATACTGGGACTTGCGACTTTCGGCGAGAAGGTTCATACGCTTGAGTCCGAAATAAAACGCCTGCGCGAGAGTGAAACGGTTGGGTTTGATGATATGTTACACCTTACCCTTGAGATTGAAAAGCTCGTGCGGGAAAAAGACAACTTCCGCATCATGCTTTCGCGCATACATTCCTTCAAATCCGATTCTTCGGTGAAGAGCAACGACGATATGCTGGTGGCGTCCTTGAAGCGGGCGACCGAAAAAGCTTCGGCGGATTTGGGCAAAAAAGTGGATTTTGTGGTGGAATCGCTCGATCCGGGAATTATGCAGCACGGACCGCGCCGCGTAATGAAAGAAACGCTCACGCAGCTCGTCAGAAACTCGGTGGTTCATGGCGTGGAAGAGCCAGAAATCCGTGTCGCAAAGGGCAAGAGCGAGACCGGCGTTATCAGACTTTCCATCAAGCGAGAAAAAAATATGATACACATCAGGCTCAAAGACGACGGCGCTGGGCTTAACTACGACAGAATTCGAGAAAAGGTACTTGCGAAAGGACTTATCACAGAGTCCGAAGCGAACGACAAAAACAGGTTGCTTCAGGCGATCTTTATGCCGGGCTTCAGTACGGCTGAGTCCGAGACCGTTCACGGCGGACGCGGTATAGGTTTGAATTTGGTGCGCGACCGCGTGAAGGAAATTGGAGGAATGGTCAAAATCCAGAGCGAGCCGGACAAAGGCACTGCTTTCCATCTCTATATTCCACTGGCAAAAGAGTATCTGGAACAGGAAAAGGCAGCTTCTTAACGCAGTATGAAAATTGAGCTTTTTTCCTTCTGTGACTTCGCGCAGGAAAATAACGGTAAGCTGACTATTGTCGGCACATTTGATACGATTATCGCCCGCTCATTTCCGTGCGTTCACCCTCAGTTTTCCGTGGTAATACGCATACGTTTTGATTTGTGGGAATTTTCCGCTCATAAGTTCAGAATCGAAAGCGTCGATCTGAGCGGATCTCCCTGTACGGATCCCATAGAGGGGACAGTCTCCGTAAGCGGCGTGGGGAATGCGACCGCTGTTTCCCATCTTTTGTTTACCATATCTAGTCTGAATTTCAAAAGTGCGGGTATGATAAACTTCGTACTTTTTATAGACGGCAGAGAGCTTGCGTCAATCCCGCTCTATATTCGCAAAACAAGTTGATTTTTTGTTTTTTTAAACTGTGTTATTATGGCAATTAATAAAACTACCGTACTGATCCTTGGACCAAAACATTCTGGAAAAACGAGCGCCGGAAGAGCGCTCGCAGACATATTGGGCATGCCATTCATCGATCTTGACGACGCGCTTGAAAAACAGACCGGCAAAAGTCCCCGCGCCCTCTACCGTGAAAGCGTCGAAGCTTTTCGGGAATCCGAAGCCCAAGCCCTGTTCGAGGCGCTTGGGACAAAGGGTGCGGTTGTCGCGGCGGGCGGCGGCATCGCAGACAATGAGGCGGCAACGCTCTTCTTGAAACAGAGCGGCGATTCTGTTATAATGGTCTTCCTTGAGACGCCAGCGTCTCTCGCGTGGGAGCGTGTGCGACAAAGCCCCGAACTGCCGCCCTTTTTGCAAGGAGACGACCTGGAAACTGCGCACCGACTTCTTCACGAGCGGCGAAACACCGCCTATGCGGAACTTGCCGCCATTACTATAGCGGCGGGCGACGACACGCCTGACGAACTTGCCACGCGCATAGCCGCCGCGCTGACGCAAAGGAATGAGCCGTGCTGATAAAACTCAAAATAGTTGACATATTGCTCATATCTGCTGTCGCTGTTGTTGCTATACTGACGCTCGTACTCAAATTGGCGCAGATTAACAATGCCAACGATACCCCTTCCTCGTCAGCAGGCACAGATAATAATAACATTTCGGCGGTAAAGCCGCTTATCGTGGCGCATTTCTGGGAAGGAGATGAGGCGCAGATCACGTTTGAAAAGATCGCCGCGGAATTTTTTAACACCCATCCCAATACGCCGGTGAAATTCCGCGTCTATCCCCGTGCGGAATTACATGAGCTGCTCATATTCCCTCAATCTGAAGAAACCACGGATCAGGCGATGCAGTCTCGTCTTCTGGAATTAGCCGAAGCCGATATTGTAGCGTACGATTCGCGCTGGATTTCCGAAATGACGGCGGCAGGCGCGCTTGCCTCCATGCCCGGCGGCTTTATACAAGAAGACGGAGAACATGACCGCTGGGGCGTACCGCTTACGGCGGACTTCGACGTGCTTTTCTACAATATCGAGGTGCTGTTGAGTACGGGATTTGAACGCCCGCCAAAAAACCGCAAGGAATTTGAAACGTATGCGCGACAGCTGACGAGTCCGGGCAAATACGGCGGAACTTTCTCTCTGGCGCAGGATATGCCCCCTGAAATATACCCGTGGATTTGGGCTGTCAACGCCCGCATGGTGGAGCGGTTTGAAACCGGAGCGCTTCCCAATTTCAATCAGAAAGCGGTCGTGGAGACCCTCGAATTCATAGATTGTCTTAACAAAGATGGACTTATCGCTCCTAATGTGTCCTCAAAAACGAAACAGCGGAAATTCGACGAGTTTACCAGCGGAAAAGCCGCCATGATGATAGCTGCGGTGGAAGATATAGAACCCATACGGCGGAAGATGGGCGGCACGGGATTCGGCATCAGTACGATCCCCCATAACGATGATTTTTCGGGCGGCAGACCTGTCTTCGGCATACGGAACGTGTACGTCGGAGTCAGAAATGAAAGCGAGCGCAAGGATGAGGCGTGGGATTTCATTTCTTTTCTGTCGGGATACACGCCCGCGATTGCCTCTGCTGTCCATGCCCTGCCCGGAAACGGAAACACGCCTTCCCTCTCGAACGACGACCTGTATACCAAGGCGTATGATATGTACGAAAGCAGCGAGCAGGTGCGGGAATTTACCGGTCTGCCGAATGTGGACGCTCTGGACGCCGCGGTACGCGATTCCCTGACGGCTCTGTTTGAGAACGGGCAGCTCCCCCAAGAAACCGCCCGCGTCATCCAAGAACGCTGGAAAGAAATTTTCTAATACTGCAATTCATTTTTAGATAAAGGAATGAACGATGAGCGATTGTATTTTTTGCAAGATAATAAAAGGCGAAATTCCCTCAAAGAAACTCTATGAGGATGATGATATGGTCGCCTTTTTCGATGTGAACCCGCAGGCGCCGATTCACTTTCTGGTCATCCCCAAACGGCATATACCGTCCGTGATGGAAACGAACAGCGACGATGCGTATCTGCTTGGCAGACTACTCTATACAGCGCAGCATTTGGCGCAAGAAGCGGGCTGCGATCAAAAAGGGATGCGTATTGTCATCAACTGTAAAGAGGACGGAGGGCAGACTGTAGACCATCTTCATGTACACGTCTTAGGCGGACGGCAAATGGATTGGCCGCCCGGCTGATTGATCTACGCTGTTCAGACGTGGCGGACAACCTCGAAACGTTCCAGCGTGTACGGCTCTTCTTTTCCAATGCCGCCCTTTCGCAGAGCTATGGCGATTTGTTCTTCCACCGTGTCCACGCCTTCCAGATTAGGCAAAAGCAGTCCGCGCCGTCCGCCGCGGCTCACGATGACGCCGTAGCGCGCCGCGTCTAATTCCGCGGGACTGGATACCGGCTCCGAGTCGGAAAGCACGTCAACGCTGTAACTAAGATCATCCAGTTCATCCGCTTCCACTGGCGGAAAGCGCGGATCACGGGAAACCGCTGCGACAGCGTTTTCGATAATTTCCCTGGCTATGTTTTTTTGCGTGGGCGCGATAGTTCCTATGCAGCCGCGCAGCATTCCATTTTTCTTCACAGATACAAAAACACCAGCACATTTTTCTGCCATTTCAGGCGGAAGGTCGGCAGGCAGCGCGGGTAAGCCGCGTTCGTTGGTTTTTACGAACAGCTCTATAGTTTCAGCCGCAAGCCGCACATACGGGTCGGCGGAAAAGTGGTGTGTGGCTTGTCTGTCTGCGACAAGGGCACTGAGCAGACTGTCGGCGGCGCCGCGCCCGTCAAATTCCGCCGTAAGGTACCCCACGCCAAAAGGATACTCGTAGGACAATACCCGCGAGGCGACGCGCTCACCGTCCATAAACCCCGCAAGCGCAACTAAACTCCGAAAGCCGCATTCGGCGGCTTGTTCACACAAAGCGGGATTCACAGATACAAGCTTTCTAAAGTCCGCCTGCTCGACACAAGCGCGGACAAAAGCGTCGTGTTCGAAACCCTTTTTGGCGAACCCATACGGACCGTCCGGGTGGAGCTTATGGGACATATCCCCGCTCGCCACAAACACAAGCTTCTGCGAAAGCTGTTCTGCCGCGCGCCGTACTGCCATACCAAAACGATAATGGTCTATGAAGGAACACCCGGAAAGTCCAATCCGCACAAATTTCATGTTGTTCATACGCTCTTTGAACGCCTGTTCCAGAAAATAGAGCGGTACCATAAAGCCGTGATCCAGTTTGCTGTCCCGCTCGCTCAAAAAACCCGCGTCCAGTCCCATTTCCCCGGCGACCGTTCCGATCAACCCAGACAACTCAGCATCATACTTAACCGAAAAGCGTATATGTGGGGCGTGGAACGATCCAAAATCCCCGAAAGCTTCAGTTCCTGGCGATATGTGGAAATAATCTGCGTAACAGATGCTGTGCGGCGACATAATAACGACAGTATCCGGCGCGGCGGCGGCAATTTTTTCCGCAAGATGGGTATATGCCTCTCTTGTCGCAGGGATTTCATCTCCCTTCCCCACTCCCGGCACTATCAAAGGCGGATGCGGAACTAAAAATGACATCATCATGGTCAATCCTCCCCGGCGCCCCGCATTTCAAGCGCGGACGCGGTTTCAACTGCGTGTTCTATCATACGCTCTGTAACAAGCGCCACCAAAAAGACGAGTTTTCGCGGGGTGTTTCGTCCGGCACGGGCGCGGTACGCAGTTTCCGCGGCCTCCCATATCTCAAAGAAGCGGGGCAGAAAGCCAAGCATCAGCGTGAGGGACAGAGCCGCGCGGGATGCCGCCCGGGAAAGAGCGAGAATGGGAATACGTTGTGCTGCGCCCTTGAGAGAATCTTGAAGCTCGCTCATAGTGGTAACAGCGAAAAAGAGAGCGCAAAGTGCAAACACCGTAACAAGCCCCAGTGCGAAAGCCACCCCTTCATGGAATCCCTCAGCGTAAAATCCCATGGGCGGCTCCCATGAAATCGAGCGGAAAAACACGCCCGCCGCCGCCATTACAAAGATGAACGCCGATCCGCCGAACAGACGAGGAATAGGGATTTTCCCTGTGCAAGCCGCCACAATAACGAACAACAGGGAAAAAATACCACCAAAAGGAAAAAACTGGAACGCCGTTATTGACAGCGCAAGCAAAAAGAAGAGCTTAAGCAGCGAAGGAATACGACGCAGAACGGATGACGAGCAAGCCTCACCAGCGTTAAACGCGAAAGGAGTCAATCCAGCCATGTGCAGTCAGCCGCCGATGAATACGATTTGCGCGGGTCGCGTATGCCATAGGCGGGAATCAGCCTATCCAACACTTCTTCTGGCGCACCCTGATCCCGAATTTCGCCCTTATCCAAAATCACGAGCCTATCAGCAAAGGCAAGAACTTTTTCCAGCTCGTGCGTCAGAATGATAAGCGTCTTCCCTTCGTTTTTCAGCTTTCTCACGGCTTCAAGGGTCTGCACTACGCCGGTGTAGTCAAGATTAGCGAAAGGCTCGTCCATAATGACCACCGCGCAGCCCATAGCCAACACGCCCGCCACTGCAAGTCGCCGCTTTTCCCCGCCAGAAAGCCGCCTCGGAGGAAATTCCCGTTTGTCCAGAAGCCCCATAGCGGACAGAGCGGCATGGGCGCGGTTCATGGCTTCCGATTTGGAACAACCCAGATTTCTGGGACCGAACGCCGCGTCTTCTTCTGCGGTCTCCCCGACTATCTGACTGTCCGCATCCTGAAACACCATGCCTATTCGTTTTAAAGAACCGTCTTTAGAAGAGCTTTTAGAAACAGAGCCGGATGTTGGATCGACAAGACCGCAGGTTATACGCATAAGAAGGGTTTTGCCGGAACCGTTTGAACCTGCGATGAGCAGACATTCACCGGCGTGTACATCGAGGCTGACGTTGGAAAGTGCCTTGTAGCCGTTGGGGAATATATGAGAAACTGAACGGATTGAGACGAGCGGTGTTTCGTGTGTTTCACACATAGTGTTTTTCGACAAAGGGATTCATAAAGGCGCGGGCGCACGCAGCGTACTCGGCGCAGAAAGGCATAAAACCGCCTGTGTAATAGCTTTCCGTGCTGTTGGTGATGTCCGCGACCGTAAAGTCATAGGTCTGCCCGCAGAATACCACATCCGGATCAAGCGGCACAAGATCGCCTGAAAGTGAGACAAGCGCGCCGAAATCCATGACCGCGCAGCGCCGCCTGCCGTACGGGCGGGGTGCGGGCGATCCGCCGAAAGCGTTCAATCCGCCACCAGAAGGGGGAACCACATCCTTCTCTCGAATTTCAAGTATTTCGCCGTATAAGGTAAACGCACCTCGTTTAAGCCCTTCAAGCGGCGTACCGGAAGACGAGTCATATCCGAAAAACAGCGCCTCACCCATACGTACCTGCGTGGCAAGTCCTTTAAATGCGCCGCTTTTGAGCAAAGCGTACACCACCGTGCCGCCTATGGAAACCTCAGACAGCCTTAGATCATCGGCGGTGCGTCTGATTTCCGCGATCTGCTCAATCGTTGGCATTTTCCCGGAAAGGCATCCGAAATTCGCCGATATTCCGCAGATATTCGCGTTTGGGTTGCGTTCAAGGACGCCCCGCATATCATCCAGATAAAACCCGTCCCGAAAGTCGCCGATTTCGGCTATCAGAAACACGCGCGGTTTTTTGTTGCCGGGCAGAGCGGCGACAGCGCGGAGGAGAACCTCGTCTGATACATAAAGCACATAAGGAACAAAGCCGCCGCCGTGTATTGTATTGATGTCGCTGAGCCGCGTCTTAATCACACCCGTCTTGAGATTCAGACGGGAACATTCCGCGCGGGAAAAACTCGCCATATTCGCTTCAGCTATGGAGGAAATGCCGTTTTCCGCCAACAGATCAAGCATAAAGGCGTCGCTTAAACAAAATTTGGTAACAACAGAAAGTCCCATCCCTTCGCGGGAAGCAAGGGACAGAACCTTTTGTGTATTTTCCGCTATGTTTTCACGCCGTATTTCTAGAAACGCCATATCATTATCATAACGGAAACCGTTCCTTTAGGAAAGAGGCTTGGATAAGAATTTATTGATTGCCTCAGCAGCTCGGCGTCCGTCGCCCATAGCGAGAATCACGGTCGCGGCTCCCTGGCTTATATCGCCACCCGCGTAGACCGCGTTAAGCGAGGTTTTCTGGTTTTCGTCTACCACAACGCGGCCTCGCTTGTCAGATTCAAGACCAGCGGCGCTCTTTACGAGCAGAGGATTCGGTTCGTTGCCCAGTGCGACTATCACCGTATCACAGGCGAATTCGTATTCCGATCCAGCGATCGGGACAGGACTGCGCCTGCCGGAGGCATCCGGTTCGCCACCCGTCCGCGTCGCCTAAAATACGGCGGGGATTGCGTAAAAAGTCAAAAATCACGCCTTCTTCTTCAGCGTGGGCGATTTCCTCAGCGCGGGCGGGCATTTCGTCCCGTGTGCGGCGATAGATCACATGCACCTCGTTAGCGCCAAGCCGGAGCGCTGTCCGCGCCGCGTCCATCGCTACATTGCCGCCGCCTATGACCGCAACAATACGCGATTCAAACAGAGGCGTATCCGAATGTTCCGCATCCCATGCCCGCATCAAATTCACACGGGTAAGGTACTCGTTGGCGCTGAATACGCCAGAAAGATTTTCGCCTTCTATGTTGAGGAATTTAGGCAGTCCCGCACCCGCGCCGATAAATACCGCGTCAAATCCTTCCTTTTTAAGGAAATCATCTATGGTTTGCGTGCGCCCCGCCAGAAAATTCAACTCGAATTTCACTCCCAGCTTCACAAGGTTTTGGATTTCCGCGTGGACAACCGCCTTAGGCAAGCGGAATTCCGGGATACCATAAACCATTACGCCGCCCGGCTTGTGAAGCGCCTCAAACACGGTAACATCATGTCCGGCGCGGGCAAGATCAGCGGCAACAGTGAGTCCGGCTGGCCCGCTTCCGATAACGGCGGCTTTTTTGCCAGTACGCGACGCTTTTGCCGGTACGACCGCGACAGAGTCGCCGTGTTCCCGCTCCCAATCCGCGACAAAGCGTTCCAGTCTGCCTATGGCAACCGGTTCTCGTCCGCCCTTCCCCAGCGTACAGCACGCCTGACACTGTTTTTCCTGCGGACACACGCGCCCGCACACCGCCGGAAGCAGGTTCGTCTCTTTCACCCGTGCCGCCGCCGCCGCCATATCGCCCTTCTGTATTTCCGTGATAAAAGCGGGTATAGGCACGCGCACGGGACAGCCTTCCACGCAGGGTGCGTTCTTACAGTTAAGACAACGATCCGATTCGCGCTTCGCCTGTTCCTCCGAGTAACCAAGCGCGACTTCACGCATATTTTTCACCCTGTCCGCAGCGTCCTGTACGGGCATCTCCTGACTTGGCAGGGCTAAACGTTCTTTTATTGAAAGCATAGACGGATTATACCACAAAAACGGGTTTAAGACAAGCTATATAGTATACTTACAATGTGTACTAAAATTCTTTACTATGTTATTGACATAAGACAAGACAATTTGTACTATAAGTACCATGTTTTATTATTATGGTAGAAAGAAACAAATTGCCAAATATTATCCTGCGCCAAATTGTGAAACAATAATAGAACCTTTTGCAGGTTCCGCGGCTTATTCGCTGCATGGCGATAACTGGCGGAAAAAAGTTATCCTTATTGACAAAGACCCTAGTGTAGCTGAATTATGGCAATGGTTTATTGAAGACGCGACTATTTCGGATATAAACAAAATGCCCGATCTACATATTGGGGATCGCTCCTCTCAATTTTTACATATTATTCATGCCGCTACAAAAATGGCGTTTAAGTTCAAATGTATCAAAGTAACGCCCGTATTGGAAAGGAATTGGGAAATCAGCAAACGTGTCTTTGCCGATAATCTTTATAAAATAAAACATTGGAAAATAATTTGCGGGGACTATACCGAGGCGCCAGATATTGAAGCGACATGGTTTATTGATCCGCCCTATAAAGGCGATTCTGGAATGGGATACAGGTATGGTTCCAATTTAATAGATTATAATGAATTAGCAAATTGGGTAAAATCGAGAAAAGGTGAGGTTATATTCTGCGAAGGCGAAAATGGGGATTATCTGCCTTTTAAACCTCTTATGTCATTAAAAGGCGTTGCCGGTAAGACTAGTCAGGAAAAAACATTCTATTTTTCCCATATTCAAAAACATTCAGACGATCCCAACAGTGTCGATACAAGATTAGTTTTGACGAGAAGAGTGATAGAATGGAGACAAAAGAAGAACAAGCAGAGCGGCTATATGAGTAAAGAACGGCGGCGCCACGATGTGTCAGATAGTGTATGGGCGAAGATAGAATCCTACTTTCCTGGTCAAGCGGGTCAATGGGGCGGGGTCGCGGCGGATAATCGGCGCTTCTTCAATGGGGTGTGCTGGATACTTCGGACAGGCGCGCCATGGCGGCACTTACCAAGTGAGTATGGTAAGTGGGGAAGCGTCCACAAGCGCTTCAAGCGATTCTGCGATAAGGGAACATGGGATAATATCCTTGAGCGCGTCATAGATGAGCCAGATTTCAAATGGCTCATGCCCGATACCGCACACTGTAAGCCGCGTCCGCGTGCAGTTGGGGGGAATCAGGACATGGAGCGTACAAACCAAGAGAAACTGTGTCATTCAACGGGATATTGACAGCCATACTAAGCAAAACTTGATCTTTCAGACAGCGTGGAATTTGTCGGATAAGATTTTGTTTATACCTTAAACACTTGCATTTGGAGATATATTCACTGTTTAAATTTAAAAGAACAGTATAAAGTTTTGACAGTTTCCTATGATCTATCCAACACATATATCTAAACATGCTTTTAAATGTCAGATCAAGTTTTGGCGATCACGGTTGAACGGTTGAAAACGCTTTTCTGCAAGTATCATAAAACAATGAGGTCATCCAACGAATGTTCACGCTTGCATTACAATATTAAGCGGCGTTGAGGGGAAAATAGAATGCGAAAAAATATCCTCGAACTTTAGCCTGCGAAATATCAGTCATGGGACGGTACACCTACGTTTTAGCTAACAATTTTTCATATCTTTGGTGATATTTCTCATGGACAGCTACTAACCCATTTCCCATTTTTACTCTGCCGGAGGAAGTCATTCCGCACACTTTTGTATTTCTTCCGGTTGTACCAGAAATCGCGCCCCAATCATTCTCTGTTAGATTTGAGGTAAAATATACGCCTGTTATGATCGGATAATTGAAATTATTGTAATCATTATCAAAATCCCATATAATACCCATCAGTTCTTTTACTTCTTGGTGATGAGCTTGCCATGTTATCCCAGTAATATAGTCCAGACGGTTATCACCATGCTGTAGTTTTTTCCCTGTTTTTATATTTCCAACGGTCGTTTTAATCTCAAGACCAAAAGGATAATTTCGTAATTGTTCTTCAGTAGCGTTTTGTCCATGAGCAGGAATAATGTTAGGGTGTCCTTTTTCAATTGGATTGACAATCGCATCTTCAATTACAGTCGCAAGCGAACCACAGAATAAAGCGCCTAAAATAGCACTTATTGTTTTTAAATCTACAGTTTGGTATAAATTAACGGGGTTATTCATTAAAGTGCTATTTGTGTTTCTTATAACTGTTAATACATTATCAGATTTAACCGTAAATCCAGAACTATATTGAAAGCTATTATTGACTATATAATTCATCTTCAATTCCCTTGATAAATTCATGTGGTTTTATAGATAGGGCTTTACAGATCGAGAAAATAACCTCAAGAGTTGGCGATTTTAATCCCCTCTCAATTTGGCTAATGTAGGTACGATGAATATCTGCCATCTCAGCAAGTCTTTCTTGCGATAGGTTACTTCGTTTCCTATAGAATATGATTCTATTGGCAAGTATGCTTTGAAATCCCATGTATTCATATATTTGAACGAATATATGATTTTTGTCTACATACTATAGTATTCAAATATAATATCTATATTGGATTACAAAGAATATCAATACATTCTTACTATACCACAAATGTAGATTTAATGCAAGTGAAGTATTGTTTACAAACGATTTTTACCCTATTATGTTACACTATGCAGACTTCAAAAATAACGGCTTCCCTTTATATCCATATTCCGTTTTGCGGGGGGATGTGCGGTTACTGCAATTTTTATTCGGAACCGGTAGCTGGACGCGAAGCTCTCCTTGACCGGTATATAGACCGCGTAATTGCTGACACGGAACACGCCCTTGAACACTGTGTGTATGTGCCGACCGTGTACATAGGCGGCGGCACGCCTTCGGTGTTGGGGCATAAACGGCTGGGGTGGCTGCTTTCTGCTCTAAACGATCTTCTACCCGCCGAGCCAGCTGAATTCACTGTGGAGGCGAACCCCGAATCCGCGGACACCGCCTTCTACGAAACGTGTCGGCGGAACAAGGTAGGGCGCGTGAGCCTTGGCGTGCAGACCTTTCATGAGTCGTCCCGGCGCGCTGTAAGCCGCATTGGCGCGCTTTCCGCCGTGCGGGAAAGCCTTGAACACGCGCGCGCATTTTATCCAGCAGCGTTCTCCCTTGACCTCATAGCCGGACTCCCGCAGCAAACCGACACCGATCTTTGCGCCGACATTGAGACCGCGCTTTCTTTTGAACCGGCGCACATCTCCTTGTACGCACTCTCGCTTGAGGAAGGGACGCCACTGGGCGACCACTTCAAGCAGCTCACGTACTCCTGGCGCCGCGCCGCACTGGAACGCATTGACAAGGCGTGGATTATGGGACGGGATATGCTTGAACAAAAAGGCTATTCCCAGTATGAGGTTTCCAATTTTAGCGCGGGGGATGATCGGGTTTCGGCGCACAATCTGCGGTATTGGCGTATGGAAAACTGGTTGGGCATAGGTGCGGGCGCATCCGGCACCATTATTGACGATGAGGCAGGTATCGGGATACGCCGCGCCGTTCCTGCCTCCATTGACACGTACCTCGCAGGATGCGGCGCGGAAGAAGAAACGTTGGACAGTCTGACGCTGATGAAAGAGACCTTCCTTATGGGCTTCCGCACCCGCTGCGGGCCTGATGCAGCGTTGTTTGAAAAACGTTTCAAGTCCCGCGTGGAAGACCGTATTCCCAAAACGATTGCGGCATGGCGCAGCAGAGGGCTGTTTGAACCTGACACGCTCGCCCTGACCCGTGAAGGTCTCCTGTTTCTGGATGCTTTTTTAATAGAAGCTTTTGGAGAAATTGGTTAAATAGTGGCGGAATACTGCCCCCTAGCCTCCCAGATACGCCTTGCGAACCTCATGATGTGCAAGCAGCTCCTCACTCGTGCCTTGTATGATAATCTCACCGGTTTTCAGAACATATCCTCGGTCGGCGAACTCAAGCGCCACCTTCGCATTCTGTTCCACTACCAGAATCGTTACGCCTTTTTCTGTGTTCAGCTTTTTCAGAGCGCGGAACATTTCGTACATCAGCTTAGGCGCCAGCCCCATCGACGGCTCATCCAGCAGGATAAAACCGCAGCCTGTCATAAGGGCGCGCCCAACAGCGAGCATCTGCTGTTCACCGCCGCTTAAAAGCTCGCCGCGCTGCTTCCGGCGCTCGTGCAGCGATAATCTCGCGCCGGTCGGCTTCCTTGCGGTGCGGGTAAGTCGCCATTTGCAGGTTTTCTTCAACCGTCAAGTTGCCGAAAATATGTCTGCCTTCAGGTACCAGCACCATCATCTTTTTTTGGATAAGCGTGTGCGGCTCAGTCTTGAGAATGCTCGCACCGTCGAACAAAATATCCCCGCACGTAACGACAGGCGATTCGGGTGGAGGTAGCCGCGAAAGGCTCAAAAGGGTCGAGGTTTTTCCTGCCCCGTTCGCGCCGATGAGCGTAACGATTTCCCCCTTATCAACATTAAACGACACGCCGTGCAGTGCCTCAATATTGCCGTAACCGGCTTTCAGGTTTTGTACATCCAGCAACATGTTGTCCCCTTTTACAGTTGTCCGTCCCCAAGATACGCCTTGATCACGTCGGGGTTGTTCTTAATCTCATCTGGCGAGCCGTACGCTATTTCTCTGCCAAAATCTATCACCGTGATATGTTCGCAGAGCTTCATGATCACGTCCATTTGGTGTTCTATCATCCAAATCGTCAGATGGAAATTGTCATGCAGCCACGTGATATAGTCAATAAGCTGCACCGTGTCAACCGTGCTTAACCCGGCGGCAGGCTCGTCAAGAAGGAGGAGTTCGGGTCTCAGCGATAGAGCGCGGGCGATTTCCACCCGCCGCTGTATGCCGTAGGGGATATTTTTGGGATATTCATAGGCGAGCGCGTCCAGTTTGAAGACTTCAAGCAAGTTCCACGCGCTTTCGGTAATTTCCGCCTCGCGATCTTTATAACGCTTGGTGTGAAATAGGGCGTCCACCATATTGTAACCCAATCGGTAATGCTGGGAAATGCGGATATTGTCAAGCACGGTCATCTCGCTCCACAGTCTGATATTCTGGAAGGTGCGCCCTACCTTCATCGCGGCAATTTCGTGGGGTTTTTTCCCGTTTATCCATACGCCTCCCACCATAATCTCACCCGATGTTGGCACGTAAAAGCCACTCACAAGGTTGAACACGGTGGTTTTCCCCGCCCCGTTTGGTCCTATAAGCCCCGCGATTTCGCCCCGCTTCAGGCTGACATTGATGTTCTCAAGCGCCGTCAATCCCCCAAAGGTATGGGTCAGATTTTTTACTTCAATATGGTTTTCCATCTTTTCCATTTATAAGCCCTTTCCCAAAATCATTGGCGAATGTGTTCACGTCGCCGCCACTTTGCGCCGAACACCCGCAGAGCAGGCACTACATCGGACAGCTCACGGTTGCCCAGCAGTCCTTCAGGACGGAACTGCATAAGCAGGATCAAAAGGAGCGGAATGAACACCCACTTGAGAATCTGCAAAGGGCGCAGAAGTTCTAAGAGGAAGGTGAATAGTACGGCGGACAGCACCGAACCGGAGAGACTCCCCATACCGCCCAAATACACCATTACCATGCCTTCTGTGGATTTCATTATATCGAAGGTTTTTGGGTTGATAAAGCCTATCATGTGCGCGAACAGTCCGCCCGCGATACCTGCAAGGCCTGACGAAAACATAAACGCCATCAGCTTGATACGGTTCGTGTTGACGCTCATAATCTCGGCGGAAACCTCGTCATAGCGGATCGCGGAAATGCCCTTACCGAGCGTCGATCCCATGAGCCGCTTTATGGCAATGATGCAGACAAGGACAAACGCGAAAATCCACACGAGCATCCACGGCAGAGACAGCACGTCCCGCATAGCGAAGACAGTGGAACGCATTCCCATAAGCCCGCTGCTCGCGCCGACGATTTCGAGGTTGTTAAGCGCTGTAAGGATGATGAAGTTTGCCGCGATGGTGATGATGGCGAGGTAATCATCCCGTGTCTTGAATGAGGGTATCGCCACGATAAGCCCTGCGACCGCCGCCGCCAAGCCGCCCGCGATAATCACCACCGGAAACAGAAATACGCTCGTTTCGGGCGGCAGAAGCGGCGTACCGGTAAACTTATTTTCCGTAAACAGAATAAGCGACAGGACAGACGAAATATACGCGCCCACCGCCATAAAGCCAGCGTGTCCGCAGGAAAATTCGCCCATATACCCATTGACGATATTAAGACTCGACGCAAAGATAATATTGACGCCTATGGACATCAGCACGGTCTGGATGTACTGGTTGATGAGTCCCGCCTGCGCGAGTGTGGTAATAAGCGCCATCGCCGCGACTATGCAGAGAAAAAGCCGTATACTGTGCTTTTTCCGCTCTTCATGCGGCAGAACAGCAATATCCGCACTGGAACTGCTGACATTGCCGTCGGCGGTCTTTTTTTCTTTCATATATTTCCTTCTTTATCCCTAAATTCTCTCACAAATCACAATATACTCAAACAACATCGTATTCGCCGTTTTTCCCGCTTTGTTTGTGGGTGAGTTTTTTGAGGGCATAGCTTTGTTGCTTAATAATCGTTCATAAGTAACACGATGCTTAAACCCGTTTTCTTCAAATTTTTCCGCAATAAATTGATCGGTAGGCAGCTGGATATTTTTGACCGTTCTGTTACCTGTAATATACACAGATTTTCCTCCGGTTTTGATATTGCATGCGACTTTTTGAATTGAAGCTGAAAGGTCGTTATAAAATGACGATATTTCCAAAGCTCTTTTCGGATCAACAGCTTCTATCTTTTGAATATAATCCGCTATAACGCCATCTTTGAGAATGGTTTTTGTTTTTTTCCCGCCCATAAGCATAGTATCTATTTTCCGCGCATAATCTATACCGAGCCATTCATTAGAGAGCGCAGAAAACTGTCCGTAAGCCACTGTTGTTCTGCTGTCACCATACGGAGGGCTTGTCAAGGCAATATCAAAACTCTCATTTGCGGAATCAAAGCTTGTATTTCTGACGACAATATTCGCATCTTCCGGTAATTTGGGAAGATAAAAAGTCTTATAATAAGCATATATATCATCAAAATACTTAAAATAAACGCCAAATACATCAGGATTAAACCGCGCTATATCCTCATCCTTCATACGGTAGAGTTTAAATTCGTTATTTCGCGTATATGAACATTCCCTTACCGTTTCTGAAAACGGCAGCAGAAAAAAATCCTGTATATCCTTATATTTAATTTTATCGATAAAGTATTTTATAATAGATAAATT
>QMCE01000046.1_pt1 | contig 45311 bp, 36 predicted proteins | sample 1821851 | NCBI WGS metagenome assembly QMCE01 (sample SAMN09453174, study PRJNA476694) | Termite gut metagenome, whole genome shotgun sequencing project. | isolation source: worker | host: Odontotermes sp. | place: South Africa:Pretoria | collected 2016-01-28 | reverse complement strand
CATAATAGGATTCTACAACAAAAAGATGCAAAATGAAACCCCAAAACCCCTCATGAGTGAGGGGTAGGGGAGTTGATGCGTCGAAGACGCTTTGTTCCACAATCGCCGCCGGTCTGCGTAAAAGCGCGCGTATGCGGGACAGCAGCTCCGCCATGTCAAACGGTTTGGCAAGATAATCGTCCGCCCCCGCATCCAGTCCGTCGGTCTTGTCGTTGACGGCGTCCAAGGCCGTCAGCATGAGAATCGGCGTAGCCACGCCCCTCTGCCTAAGGTCCTTTAAAATGGTGAGGCCGTCCACTTCCGGCAGCATTCGATCCAGTATTATGGCGCCATAAGCGGAATCCTTTAGATAATAGGCGGCGTCCGCCCCGTTTTGGCAGACGTCCGCGTCGTATCCCTCGCGTTCAAGGTGTAGCTTGAGCGTATCGCACAACGCATCGTCGTCCTCAATAATGAGTAGTCGCATTCTTGCCTCCTTAGGTTAAGGGGTGGCTGTTATGTATGGATGTGTATTTGGAGTTTCTTGACAAGGTCGTTCAGGTTCAGCGGTTTGCCGATGTGGTCGTCCATGCCTGCGGCCAGACAGTTCTCGACGTCTTCTTTGAAGACGTTGGCCGTCATTGCGACGATGGGAATTGCCTTGCATTTATCCATGGGCAACGCGCGTATGCGCCGCGTCGCGTTGAGTCCGTCCATTACGGGCATTTGTAGGTCCATCAATATGACGTCGTAACGGTCCGGCTCCGTCTCCATCATGGCAAGCGCCTCTTTGCCGTTCTCGGCGCAATCAATCGTCAGTCCCGTGTCCTCGAGCAAGGCGAGGACGATTTCACGGTTGATGGCAATGTCCTCGGCCAGCAGCAGGGTCTTGCCCGCAAAGACGTTGGCTTGCCCGTTTTTGCCGCCCGCCTGTAATTTCTCGACGCACTCGTTCAGGCAATTGACGAGGGTGGAGGAGGCAATCGGTTTGGGCAGGCATTTGTCCGCACCGGCGTATAACGCCGCCTCGTTAAGCTCCCCTCGGTCTGCGGAAGACATCAATATGACTGTACCTTGCCCGTCGCGCGCCTTTATCCATTGGATTAACGCCACTCCGTCCATACCCGGCATGTTCCAATCCACAAAACACACGTCGAACGCGCCGGAATTTTCAATGGTGCGGCACGCCGCTTGGCCGTCCGGCGCCATCTCGTACGGTATGTCCAACCGTTCGAAGGAGTCCTTGAAATGTTGGCGAATCAACGGGGAGTCGTCCACCACGAGGACGCGTACGGCGCCCCAGTCGACGCCGGGCTGGAGGAACGCGTGCAGGTTCTTGACGCCGCCCATCACTTTTATGGTAAAAATAAAACGGGAACCTTGTCCGAATTTGGACTCGACCCCAATCGTCCCGCCCATTAATTCGACGATGTGCTTGGATATGGCGAGGCCCAAACCCGTTCCGCCGAACTCGCGGCTGACGCCTCCCTCGGCCTGACCGAACATGTTGAATAATTTCGCCTGTTGTGAAGCGGAGATGCCGATTCCGTTGTCGGCCACGACAAACTGTAATTCATAAATTCCGTCCCGTTCTCCAAGTAGGGAGATGTCAAGGCGGATTACGCCCTCTTCGCGCGTGAAATTCACCGCATTGGACAATAAGTTGGTGACGACCTGCATCAGACGTTGGTCGTCGCCAATAAGGAAACGCGGCACGTCGTCCCCCACGTCAATGGAGAACTGCTGTTGTTTTTCGTGCGCGTGGTAATTGATGACGGTAATGACCTTCTGTAACATGTGGTCCAGATTGAACTCGACGGAGGACAAATCCAACTTGTTGGCCTCAATCTTTGACATGTCCAGTATATCGTTAATGACGGCCAACAAATGTGTTGACGCGTCCCCAATCTTTTTAAAGGAATAGTCCTTGCGCTCGACGTCGAAGGAACGCTTGCCAATCTCCGTCATTCCGATGATGGCGTTCAGGGGCGTCCGCATCTCGTGGCTCATCGTGGCCAGGAACGAGGATTTGGCCTGGTTGGCCGCATCCGCCTGTTGCCGAGCCATCGTCTCGACCTTCGTAATGTCGTGGACGATTTCTATGTAACCGACCGTCTCCCCTTGCTGGTTCTTAAGAATTTCGACGTCCACCTTGTAGGACGAACCATTTTGGCTGAAAAACGTCTGTCGTTGGCCCCGTTGCGCACAGACGACGCCACATGCGTCGGTATTGCATATGGAGGCGTTCCAACTGCTGCAAGGCTTCCCCAACATGTCTTCCCGCTTCCGCCCCAGAACGTCTTCGACGGCCTTGTTTACAAACGTCCAGTTCATATGGACGTCGGTGACGGAGATGGGTAACGGTATGGTGTCCAAGATGGATTGGTACCAATAAGCCTGTGCCTCGATGGCGTCCCGCATCTGTATTTCCTTTTCCTCGCCCATACTGCCGCCCCCCTTTTGACGCTTACAAATACCGCAAGTCTATATCGTTTATTATTACAAATCCTAATGAAAATATCAAGCTTTTTTACCACTTGACAAAAAATCGAACCCATAGTACGATAAATATACCGTGGTTACAACGAGAGGGAAATGATATACCTCCAAGCACAACGGGAGTGCGCGGGGGCAAAAAAAGGAGGGGGCAGTATGGCGAAGAAAGAACGTTTACAAGAATTTAACCGAGGCAACATTCTGAGCACCGCCAAGCGGTTGTTTGAGGAGGGGGGAATCCTTGGGACGACGATGGACGACATTGCAAAAGGGGCCGACTACAGCAAATCCACCATCTACACTTATTTTAAAAGCAAGGAGGAGATATACAACCACGTTATTTTGGAGCACATCCAAATCCTTCATCGGATGGTTCGGGAGGCTCTGGATGATAATAAGGGGTTTCCCGACGGTTATTTTGCCATTTGCGACGCCTTGGCGGGATTCTACAACCGCTACCCATTATATTTTGAGAGTATCTTGGATGAGATAAAATTGCCCAAGGGCGAGTCAGAGTCGGTACTGATTCAAATCTATGACGTGGGTGAGGCAATCAACGGATGCATTGAGCAATACTTGCGGACTTGCCTGTCGGAACGCCGAGTCCACCTGTCCATAAGTCCGTTGCAGGCAACGTTTACCTTCTGGGCAGGGTTGAGTGGCGTCATCGCCTTGGCGCACAAAAAGGAGGCGTACATCAACAAGGCGATGGGCGTAACGAAGGAGCGGTTCATGCAAGACGGGTTCGAGTTGCTGTTGCAATCGATTACCGAGAGGGAGGTGGCGACGTGAAAAAGATGCTTGCGATACTGGCGAGTCCCCGCACGGAGGGCAATGCCGCCACCATGCTTGACATAGCCGTGGGCATGGCGCGCCAGAAGGGCTGCGAGGTCACGTACGTGGACCTTTACCAGAAAAATATCGCTTGGTGCCGTGGATGCATGGCGTGCAAGCAGACGCGTTCTTGTGTGGTGGAGGACGACGTAAAAGATATTGAGCGAAACTTGAAGGAGTGCGACCTCGCGGCGGTGGCAAGCCCGACGTATTTTGCCAACGTCCCCGCTCCGCTCAAAAACGTGTTTGACCGATTGGTTGGTGCAGTCATGGACGACAACGGGGGTATGATTCCCAAACCCTTGTTGTCACATGAGCAAAAATACCTCGTCTTGGTTACTTGCAGTACTCCGCCGCCTTTTGACCGACTGGGTGGGCAGAGTACGGGTACGGTGAAGGCCATCAAGGAATTCTTTCACACGTCAGGCATGAAACGTGCGGGAACGGTCGTTTTTGCGGGTACGAAGGGCAAATGCGCCGTTCCGCTTGGCGTCGCCAAAAAAATTGAATTCATCATGGAAAAGATATAAGGGGTGCGTATGGATAAATTCTATATTGAGGCCGGTGTTTCCGAGATACCGCAAGACGGGGACGTCATTCGCAGAAGGGCGGCACGGGCAATCGTCATGGAGGGTGCCAGGGTTCTTATGATTCAAACGAACAAGGGAGACTATAAATTTCCCGGTGGCGGGTATGAAGAAGAATTGGATTATACCCCCGTGTTCGTTGACGTTCGCCATGCGATAGAGGTGAACCAAAAAAGGATACGTAGTGGAGAAGAAAGTGCAAATATGTGGACGAGAAGGGAGACGGACGTGTTGTTGTGGTTGTGCGCAAGATTTGGGTCATAAAGATTACATTTTCCACTTGACGCCTGACTCGCCTTGTGGTATGATGAGTACGCAAATCATTCAAGTATGAAATTCATACTGGCGAATTGAGGTGACGTAATGCCAATCCAAAAAGAAGGCAAGCATTTGTTCGGTTTGGCCAAAGTGGGCGAGAGGGGACAAATAGTGATTCCCAAGAAGGCAAGGGAGCTGTTCGGCATTAAGCCCGGGGACAGCATGATGGTCCTTGGTGATGAGAACACGCCGTTTCCTGGAATCGCGCTTATTCAGAACGACATTTACGTTGAGTTGATTGAGCGGATTATGGCGACTTCCGACGCTTCGGACATGGAGAAAGAATTTGTACGCGAGATACTTGACGCACAGAAAACGGAGGATTAGCGATGGTGGCGATTAAAACGGTTGATCTGGTAAAGAGGTATGAAAACAAGAATGCGGTGGATGGCCTTAACCTGTCCATCAATGGCGGAGAGCTTTTTTCACTGTTGGGGGTGAACGGTGCGGGGAAGACTACCACGATTAAAATGCTATCCTGCCTTATCGCTCCTACGAGCGGAGACGCCGAGTTGCTTGGCGACAGCGTGGTAACCAACCCCCACGCCGTCAAGGAAAAAATCAACGTGTCCCCACAGGAAACCGCCGTCGCAGGGAATTTGTCGGTGGTGGAGAATTTGGAACTCATCGCCGGCATTTATGGGCAAGACAAGGGGGTCGCAAGGCAAAGCGCCAGTGCGATGGCGGAGCAATTTGGCTTGAACGACGTGCTGGGGCAAAAGGCCAAGCGGCTGTCCGGCGGTATGCAGAGACGGCTTTCCATTGCGATGGCGCTCATTACCAATCCCCAGATACTCTTTCTTGACGAACCGACGTTGGGGTTGGACGTGTTGGCGCGACGGGAACTGTGGGACTCCATCAAGGCCCTCAAAGGAAAAGTAACGATGATCTTGACGACGCACTATTTAGAAGAGGTCGAAGCGTTGTCCGACCGCGTCGGCGTCATGTCGAATGGCAGGCTGACCGCCGTCGGGACGGTGGCGGAACTGATGGAACAAACCGGAACGGAGCGGTTAGAGGATGCGTTCGTCGCCCTCGTGGGAGGTGTGGTATGAGAATTCTACTGTTTACCAAACGCAATATAAAAGAGATACTTCGCGACCCAATCAACCTGTTCTTTGGGCTGGGCTTCCCGCTCATCCTGTTGGCCCTGCTTTCACTCATTAACGCCAACATACCGCCCGAGGCCAATAACCCCATGTTCGAGATAGGCAACCTTGCGCCGGGGCTTTCCATGTTTGGGACGGCGTTCATGGCGTTGTTTGCCGGCATGGTTTTGTCGAAGGACAGGACGTCCTCGTTTCTGGTGCGACTTTTTGCCTCTCCGATGACCGCCGTGGATTATTTGGCGGGCTATACGGTGCCCATGATAATAATGGCAGCCGTGCAATCCGCCATAACCCTGACCGCCGCTTGCGTACTGGGATTGCCGCCCTCCCCCAACATACTGCTCGGCGTCTTCATAACCGCAATTACCTCGTTCCTGTTCATCGGCATGGGCCTCTTGTGCGGAAGCCTGATGAACGATAAGGCCGTCGGAGGCATCTGTGGGGCGTTGCTTACCAACGTGGCGGGATGGTTGTCCGGCGTATTTATCCCCATCGACCTGATTGGCGGCGGCTTCAAGGCGATATCACGCGTCCTGCCGTTTTACCATGGCGTGGCAGCCATAAAGTCGGCGCTTGGCGGGGACTTCGCAGAGATGTCGCCCCATATCGGCGTCGTGCTTGCGTATTCCGTCGTCATATACCTGGTCGCCGTCCTTGCATTTCGAAGAAAAATGAAGGGTGACAAGCAGTAATACAACCATATACCCAAAGTCCTTTTTCATAAATAAAGTTACAAAAAAATATTTGTAATTTTTCTAAGTCATGGTACAATGTTGACGAGTTCTACTTAAAGCGTTGTATCGTGACTTACGTGTTTGTGGCATAGGTAGTCGTGTGTCGTTGCCGTGTACACACAGAAACCCGTTTCGGGATGGCGATAGGAGGTTCGTTGTGAAAAATATGAAGATTAGGTTAAAGATTCTTGTATCTTTTGGCGTTGTCATTGCACTGACCTTGGTGCTTGGCGTTTTTGTCGTCATCTCAAACCGGTCAATTGGCGGTCAAGCGGAATCCATCCGTGCGGAAGCCCATATGCAGACGCTGAGTGCCGCATTGATGCATAATTTTCTAGAGGTAAATAAAGGGATACTGGCCATCAGCCTTTCATTCAGTGACGACGAGTACGCTAACGTGGTCAGCTATATGGACGAGTGTCAGAACCTGTTGTCGGAGACCAAGGAGTTGATTGGTACGGACCCTTCGCTGGATAAGTTTACGGGGGAGGTGAACGCACTCGCCGCCGTCGTTACGGAAATAACCGCGAGGGCGGAGGAGATTCAATCCGACAACAAGGAATTGGAGGCCATCATAGCCGAGGCGAGGGACCATCAAGTGATGCTTACCGACCAGAGCATGGGTATTTTCGACTATCAGATGGAGTTGTCGACGGAGGAGACGCAACAAGACGTCAGTATAGAGGATAGGTTGCGTCGTATAAGCCGTATTGAGCAAGGTACGGACATTGGCAATCGGTTGAATTACATCGGGGGGTCGTTTGAGACCATGTTCAAATCCCTTGACACGTCACGCGTTGCCGAAGACCAGCAATATATGGAGGAGACAATCCAGGTGCTGACTGCGTTTCTGGAAGAGAGTTCCCTTCAATACAATATTGAGACAGCCACGTCCATGTTGGAGGCGTTGGACGTATACAAAAAGAATATAACGGATTTTCTAGACGTATTGGCGCGTCGCGCGGGCGTGATTGAGGAGGTGTCGGTTTCCATGGAGGACGTGGCCGGCCAGATAGACGTATTGCTTGGCAGTGTGGAGGCCGCCGTGATGGAGAATACCGATGCGACCATTCGGTCATCCAGTCAGTCATTGGTAATCGTCGTCACCTTCGTGCTCGTCGCGTTGGCCATATCCCTATTTATGGCCTTCTATATATCCGGAGTCATCAGTAGGCCACTCAAAGCCATGACGGCCTTCATGAAGAAGGCGGGTTCTACGGGCGACACTCAACTGAGTCCGGCCGACGTCGCAATGATTGGTAAACTCTCACAAGTCAGGGATGAGATTGGGGAGTTGGTTGGCAGTTTGTCCACCTTCGTCGAACACGTCAACAACACCAGTAGGAATCTGGAAGCCGTTGCCGAGGGCGACTTGACGGTGGAGGCCCACCTATTGTCCGAGGTGGATACGATGGGGGGCGCCATGCGGAAGATGGTGGACAACCTCAACCACATGTTTGGGGAGATTCATACGACCACCGAACAGGTCAACATGGGTGCCAGACAGATTGCCGAAGGTTCACAGTCGCTTGCCCAAGGTTCTACCGAACAAGCCGCCTCCGTCCAGCAATTGTCCGCCTCCATCGCCGAGATTGCCCAGAAGACGACGGACAATGCGGAGCGGGCCGGCACGGCGGCCGCCCTTGCCAATAACATCATGCAAAACGTGGAGAAGGGAAATCGCCAGATGGGCGAAATGATGGAGGCCGCCAGGGCCGGAGAGCACGGCAAGGGCTTTGCCGTCGTCGCCGAAGAGGTTCGTAGTCTGGCCTCAAAAAGCGCCGAGGCCGCAAAGGATACCGAAGAATTAATTGCGGATTCCATCGAGAAGGCAGAATTGGGTTCCCGCATTGCCAGCGAAACCGCCGCCGGACTGGCGGACATCGTTACGGGAGTCAGCGAAAGCAATCGCATTGCCAATGAGATTGCGGAGTCTTCCCAAGAGCAGTCTGCCGGAATCGTGCAGGTCAACATGGGCGTGGAACAGGTGTCGCGGGTCGTGCAGCAGAATAGTGCGACGGCACAGCAGAGCGCGGCCACCAGTGAGGAAATGAGCAGTCGCGCCAGCGTGTTGGGGGGCTTGGTGGCGCAGTTCAAGCTTAAGGGTAGAGGTGCGGGCAGACGGAATGCGTCCGAACGCGTGGCCGTACAGAGCCTGAGGCTCGGGATGGACGGGGATAACGCAAGTTCCCCGAGTGAACAAGGGAAGTATTGATTTGTGCGAAGTGCGCTCGCATGTCGTGTCAGGTTTCAGAACGCCATGATGCGGTAGGATGTCGTGAAGGAGATGGAAGATGAAATATGCAGAAGGAATCAAAGATATCATCAAAGCCTTTAAAATGGACCGTTGGAGGAGGACGAATTAGAAGAATTCTATTATAAAGATACGATGGAATCCCGGATGGGAGATAAATACCGTTCTCCCATCCAAGACATCTCCGAGGCGTGCCAAATGCCGTCCGACCAAAATTTCTTCTTGTTGCTGGGACATAAAGGGTGTGGAAAAAGCACGGAACTGAATCAGATGTCCGTGGATTTGAAGGAGGAGGGCTACCACGTCCATACGATATGGTGCGGCATTGACCTAGACCCGTTCAACCTAATCTATTCCGATTTGCTTATCCTTATGGGTGAGGCCCTGCTTGAAATAGCGAAAGAAATAAAATGTGATATTGAGCAAGAAATGAGGGAGCGAATCCTTTCATTTTGGCCTGAGGAAATGGAAGAAATCAAGACGACCATGGATATGGAAGCATTGTCGGTAGAGGCGGGTGTTCATGCAGATACGCCGAGGTTCCTTGCCGCCGTCTTGCAGATATTTGCAAAAGTCAAGGGCGACTTGAAATATAGCGAGGAGAATCGAAAAGTCTATAGAGAAAAGGTGAGCCGCCGTTCCAGCGAATGGTTGGCGATGCTTCGGCAAGTATCCGACAAGATTACCGAACAATTGGATGGCAGACAACCCATCATCGTATTTGAGGACTTGGACAAAATTGACACACAGAAGGCATGGGAAATATTCGGGAACTATACCGCCACCCTAACTGGCGTTACCTTTCCCGTCATCTACACCTTCCCCATCGCCCTTTCCTACGACCCGCGATTTACCGCCCTTGAAGCTCGATTTATCGTAAAATCATTGCCGATAATCAAGCAAATGACTATAGAAGGGGAGTTGGATGAACAAGGGAGAGACATCGTAATTAATATCGTGAAAAAGCGAGCCAACCTCGATATATTTGATAAAGACGTGTTGGAGAAGCTCATTGAGAAGACGGGAGGCTCCCTACGAGATTTGTTCAATGCGATTCACGCTTCAGCCCAACGAGCCATCCGAAGAGGGTCAGAGACCATTTCGATGGAAGATGCAGAAGTTGTGTTGGAAGAACTAAGAACCTCCCTAACGCGCCGTATCGAGCGAAAGCATTATGCATTTTTAGCGGACATATACAACGGCAATCATGAGAAAATAGAAGATAAAGAAATGTTGCTGGAGATGTTGCAGGCCAATACCGTCCTAGAATACAATGGAAAGCGTTGGAATAATGTGCATCCCTTGGTTGCCGATTTCTTGGTGGAGCAAAAGTTGGATATAGAGTTGGTGGATAATGAGTGATTCAGACGTAGATGCGTATAAAAGCATAGAGTGGATAATGAGCCATTCCGACGAAGGCTTCTACTTTCTCATTGCCACGGAACGAAAGCAACAAGAAATAGTAGGGCAATATGCCGACTCCAACATTGCAATCTATGACTATAAAAAGCATCCAGGCGGATACTCATTTAATATACTCGAAAAATGGCTGGCTAACAATCCGCAAGCGGGCGTCCACTTCCTGCTGAATTTCCAACTGGCAATACAAGACGAAGAATCCATTGGACGCCTGAACTTTAGTCGGGATATGCTTGCCCGCCATAAAAAGAACTTCGTCTTTTGCCTGACGCAAAATGCTGACGATAAATTGGCGCGACGAGCCTACGATTTTTATTCCTTCATAAAATTACGAATCCTTACGCAAGACGGTACAATTGAAGATGCCCAAGAACCAACATACATCCTAGACAAAAGCAAAGATGATTTTGAGATGCAGGTTGACTTTGCCCAACCAGATAAAAAATTGCTGTCGCAGGCGATTTCACTCATGAATCAAGCGAAAGAGTTGTCAGATGCATTTCGTTATCGGGATGCCTTGTCACGATTGCAGACGGCCTTCGCTATACGTGAAAAAATATTGGGAGAAAACCATGTGGATACGGCAAATGCATGCCACGAGATAGCATTTGCGTATGATGATTTGGCAGAATATGACGTGGCACTGAAATGGTACGAGAAGGCGCTGCAAGTCAAAGAGAAGGCGTTGGAATGGTACGGGAAGGCTTTGCGAGTCGGTGAGAAGGTGTTGGGAATGGAGCATCCAAATACCGCCACGACGTATAACAATATGGCATTGGTGTATACCCATCAAGGGGAATACAAGAAAGCGCTGGAATGGTATGGAAAGGCACTGAAAATCATTGAGAAGGGGTTGGGGAAAGAGCATCCGAATACTGCTAAAACATACAATAATTTAGCTGGTGTGTATGACAATCAAGGGGAATACGAGAAGGCACTGGAATTGTACGGAAAGGCGCAAAAAATATGCGAGAAGAGGTTAGGAAAAAATCATCCTCATACTAAATTGGTAGCTGATAATATCCAACGACTAAAAGAGAGAATATCGGAAAAGAATTGATGACATGTAGAGGATATACGAGCAAGCCATACGCAACTGTTGGAGGGACATCCGCGCCCGTCGGTGCCAGAGCTTGGTAGTTGCAAGCTCGGGACCGCTACGGGCGTGGTTGAGCGCAAGCGGTCCCGAAACAGCTGCGTACTGGTCTTGCTCGTAACCCTACAACCCCGTCAAGCTTTCAGAAAATCATCGCACAGCCAGGAATTTAGCCAAAGAATTCACCACCCCACCCCAGTATCGCCAACAGCCGCTTCAGCCTTTGCCATTTAAAAACCCAATCCGTTACATCCAGCAAAGTCAAAGTAAAACATAGAAGTTTTTCATAATCCAGTCCGATGCAACAAATGCTCACATAATAAATTAAAGTCAGCATTTTGTCCAAAAACAACCCAAAGCCATTATAATGTATTTATTTTAAATTTTATGGAAATTAGTATTGACACTTTTTGTCGTAGGGCGTATTATTTTGTAGTAGGCATATTTTGAGAGTATGACCAATAATTAGGTATACCTTATGTGGTGAAAGGAAGGAGGAAGATGGTATGTTAAAAAGAATTAAGAACTCTGTACTTGGTAAGTTAGTGGTGGTGCTAAGCGTCATATCCTTAGCGGCGAATGGGATGTTGAATACGAACATCCACTTACGTAAGGCGGAGGCAAACGTTCCCGCCATTACGGAGGGACAAGCTACGAATGACATGGTGCCCGTGGAGGACATGAAGAATGTAAAACTTCCCAAAGACTTCGACAAAAAAATCATAAGTAAGGCAAGCGTGAAGGATGATTTTGTCGAGAATACCATCTTGGTAGCGTTCAACAGAGCCAACAGCACGAAGAACCGAAAAATAAGCCCAAGTAAGTTTGAGGGGATTAAGGTCAAGCAAGTCAAGGACCTGACTTATTTTAGCGGCGACGAAAAGGCGAAGAAGTGGGTTGCGGAAGGAACGAATGAGGATGATTTCTGCCAATTGGTAAAGATCACGCTGGATAAATCGGACAAGCAGTACGTGTTGGATTGCATCAAGGAGATTGAGAAACGAGACGACGTATGGTTTGCCTGTCCCGACTACCTGATAGAGGATGATTACGACGAAGTGACGAACGACCCTTACTATACCAGCTCGGGGCAATACGGGCTCAAGAACGCTTATACGGGAGGGGCGTGGCGTTATACCACCGGATCAAGAAACGTAAGGGTGGGCGTCCTTGACTCAGGCGTAAATAGTGGACACGAAGATTTGGCGGCAAATATGGCGTCGGGATGGAATTTCGCCGACAACAACTCCGACACTTCGGATATTTCCGGACATGGGACGCACGTTGCCGGCATCATTGGCGCCGTTGGGAACAATGCAAAAGGGATAGCCGGAGTGAATTGGAACGTCAGCATTGTACCCTTGAAAAGGGATGCCTCGTTCCGCAACCCTATTTCAAGCACGGTGGACGCCGTTAATTATGCCACCAACAACAACATACCCATAATCAACATGAGTTTCGGGACTCCGACCTACAGCAGGTACGTCCCACTATTACCCGCATTGATTGCTTACCCGGGATTGGCCGTGTGTTCCGCAGGGAACGAAAGCGTGGATAACGATACCCTTCCCAGTTATCCATCTTCCTTTGGATTGGCCAACATGATTTCGGTTGCCTCTACGGACGCCAACGACAATATGAGTTCCTTTTCCAATTACGGCCTCTACAGCGTCGACATCGCCGCACCGGGCAACGAAATCTATAGCACCCTAACGCCAAACGCCAATTCATATGGAATGATGTCGGGAACCTCTATGGCGGCGCCGCAGGTATCCGGCGTGGCCGCCCTCATCAAGGCCGAATACCCCAACCTGACCACGGCGCAAATCAAGGAGGCCATACTGAACAGCGTGGACAAACTGCCGTCCTTGAGTGGTAAGGTTAAGTCCAACGGGCGACTAAATGCCTCTAAAGCGATGGTTTATTGCCAAAAATTCTCCACTTCCAGCCCGGTCGAAGGGGTCTATCGAATTCGCAACGTAAAGAGTGGCCTGTATCTTGAAGCTACTGGAGGAGGCGTATATGGAAATGATGCGGAGCAGCGTGCGCCAAACGGTGGAACTTCACAACTATGGCAGATAACGCGCACCACGTCGGGTTCCTATGCCATTTTGTCCATTAGTAACCCTGACAACGGCCTGAATATTCATAGTGGGGTTTCCGCGCCAAGAGGAGGACGCGTAATAATGTGGCCTTTCTCACAAAGTGTTTTGGACCCTGCCAGTCGTTTCAGGATTAGTTATGCCGGCAAAACCACTGTAAACGGGCAGTCAGAGAATAAGTACGCATTACTGTCGGAATGTACCTCGTTCCAATGGTCGGTTGGCGTACAAAATGGATTGACTACGCCTGCCGCCAAATGTATAACGGATGTGTATAACGCCAACTCCGACAGTGAGCATTGGGTTTTTGAAAGATACCTTGATTGTGTAGAAGAAGGGGCTTACTTCGTTAAAAATATGAACAGCCACTACTATCTGGATATGCCAAACGGCGTGACGACTAACGGAACGCAAATAGTGCAGTATGGATTCCATGGAGGAACAAATCAGCAATTTCAAATAAAGCACCTCGGCAATTGGATATATTCGATAAGGAGCATATCTTCTCCAACGAGAAGTGCGGTTGAGGTCAGAAATGGCTCAACTGCAGAAAATGAGAGGGTGCAGCTGTACGATATCCCCAATGATTTTCATTCCACAGTTCAATGGAAGATAATGCCTATTGGAAACGGCGCCTATCGCGTCTACTCCTATTGCACCAATTTTCAGAAGCTAATGGCGATTCAAAATGCGTCAACCAGCATGTCGGGAGTCACCATTCAAAAAACCCCTTCTTCATCGAAAGCGGAGAATTGGGCGTTTGAAATTCGTTAGCACATAACGAACGCTTACCTCGTTCATCCAAAGCGGCACATACCGATGAGTCGAAGAAATCCGTCGGCGTGTGTCGCCTTTTTTGCATGCCTAGCATGCGCACGCGTCTATAGGGTGAACACCACTACACCTTGGCGTCAGACGTTGTCCGGATGGAAACAAGGCTTGAATTAGTCTTCTAAGTTCCAAAATCGCGTAATTGTGGCGTCATTCTCACTTATCGTTATGCCGCAGGCGCAAGTTCCCGCTTGAAGAGGGTTGAACCTTCCACAAGTGTTGCATTCCCAACCCACACTTGGATTTACCTGTGAAGTCCCTCCTGATGTAGGTGAAAGGGAATTTGACGTTAAGTAGCCAACATGACGATTGCGATTCACTGGTTTGCAAGTGGCAACAATCCATGCGATGACGCTAAAGAAAAATCCCCACCAAAACCAATCTTTATCGAACCCCCTTTTCCTGATTTCGCGTCTGGTGGCAAACCCCCATAATACACACCAAGCAACGACGATACCAATGTTAATAAGAAAACCAATAAACTGACCAATAGTGTACCCTAGAGCAAAATAATCCATTGTGAACCTCTCCTATGTATAATGATGATTCATCCATTATATATGGTACCTATGCTGGAGGTCAAGGTTTTTGTTTCCTCCTATCTTCTGCGCTCGTGCGCAAATTAACGGATTGTAAAGAATTAAATACTTTAGAAAATTATACTAGAAACACGGTGGGGAGTAGTGTATAATATTTTTAGCGAACAAACGATGGTGGTCACGAAAAGGAGGAAAACATGGCAGACAGAAAATTTGCCTGTATAGAGGCGATGAATGAAGAAGACTATGAATTGTGGAAAAAGCTCGAGAATGAATATTGTTTTTGCCTCAAGCATACGAAAGCTTCAAAGAAAAGGAATTATTTATCCTAAATGTGGCCGTTTTGCTGCATGACATATCGATGTCCGAAACATTTTCGGTGCGCAGACAGATTATAGACAATGCCGCTGAACTGGATCGGCTGCTGCACGGCATCGAAACAGCCGACACTGCGTTGCGCTCAAGCTCAATCTCCCGCGATAGCTGTGCGGTGTCCACGTTGTCGCCGATTTCCGGCAGCTCTTCATGTACGCATTGACAATATTCGATTCAAAGCTCGGCTTCATACTCCTCTTTCACCATCAGTACTTTACAGCGCTTCTTAAAACAGGCAATACCATATTTCAGAATGGTCTGAATTCCCATATCTTGAAAGTGTTCCTGATAGCTCCTTTCCTCGATTTGCTTCAACGCTTCTTTACAGTCTGCCTCCAGAGTATCGTTCTGAGAATATTTCACTTCAATCACGATACCGATATCCTCATCTTCAATTTCTACCATAATGTCGCTGTATCCTTCACCCGATTCGCTGTTTGACGATATTCCCCATGTGTCCTTATAGCCAAGCAGTCCCAGTAATATGCCGTGGTAAAAGTTCTCTTTTTTCTCTATTGGCACAAACGTATCCATGATACCTTCGGTATCTTTGATACTGATTGTCCGCTTCAAATATGCTCGGAACTGTTTTTGCACAGCATCCACATCGCCTGCTTTAAAGGCTTCACAAAATGCATCGAGTGCCGCCCCATTCTGCCGGGCAGTACGCAGAAACCACTCCGTGATCTGGCTGGTAAATATATTTCTGATTTCTGTATTCGGAATAACCAGATGGAGTTTCTCGCCATCCGGTTTGCCCCTCTGAGTCAGATATCCTGTGGTAAACAGTACACTCCATACATTCTCAACAGAATCGTATAGTTCCCTGTAAGTCAGCTCTTGGCGGACAATCTTAGTCACGGGATTCCCTTCAATTAACTGTTCAATCTCACAACTCTTTAATCAGACTCGTTTTATCAATATAATAGAACCCTTTTGTTCGCATTTTTTCAAAATCTTCTATGCCAATTGGAAGCTTTTTGTCTATAATCATCTATCTGCACACTTCCTATAAACCAGCATTACACTCCCGGCTACCTTCTGCCTTGCTGCCATAAGGATAGCATAAGAACTGATAAAAGGCAAGTTAGTGATTGGCAAATCGTAGTCACACTGTAACAGTTTAGTGGTCAGTAATGCCAGAATGAACATTCCGACTATGATTGATGATTTTTCTTGGCGCACCACCTTCCATTAGCCCTTGTTCTAGGTACTTAAGCCAATCAACTACGAAAAGGTAATCTTATGAATTAAATTTGATGCTTCATGGTCATCATAAAAAGTTGAAGCTTGAAATCACCAACCAAGCCCGATGCGACAAGGGCTAGAACCGTCGTCTGCAAACCTTGTGCGGCACGCTTTGCGAGCCTGCTCAGGTTCGCGGGCGCGCTCGCATCATTCAAGCAAGCTCGATGATGCTCACTTTGCCTTCGCGCAAGTTTGATGGCTTGTAGAGGATATACGAGCAAGCCATACGCGTCTTATGAGGGGTATTTGTGCTCGTCGGCATCAGAGTTTGGTACCACACAAACTCGATGCCGCTACGTAGCACAACAAAGCGCAAGCGGCCCCGAATAAGACGCGTACTGGTCTTGCTCGTAACACTAGAATCATCTCAAACTTGCAGAATAGGTATTGCAAAAACAGGGAATTTTGATATAATGGAAGGAACAAGCCGAGAGCGGGGCGAGGAGCGGGAGGTGGCGGGGCGAGGAGCGAGGCCGTTGCCAGTCGACATGCGCGCCAGTCCGCGAGAAAATGGAGGGATGAATTTTGTCAAATCAATCAGACAGCAAGAACCGATACAATTTACCACACAATGGAGAAGGCGGAAGCGTCAACATTTCCAACGAAGTCATAGCGAGCATAGCCAAGCTGGCCACGAAGGAGACGGAGGGCGTGAACTCCATGGCGGGCAACATTAAGAACGACATCGTGGGCAAGTTCAGCATGAAGAACGTGACCAAGGGAGTGAAGCTTGCGTTGGACGGCAACAAAGTCATCGTCGACATAGCGATAAACGTGGAGTACGGGTACAACATTCCGAAGACGTGCGAAACCGTTCAAGACAAGGTGAAGCAAAAGCTCGAACAGATGACGGGGCTGCAAGTTACGAGCGTCAACGTCAGGGTGGCGGGAGTGTGTGACGAAAGCGAAGCTTATACGGGTAACGTGTAAGAAGATAACGGATAAAGTGGACGTTTGCTCCGATGGAAGATGGTTTCCGTCGGAGTTTCCTAGTAAAAACAAGAAAGAATGGCGGGTTGCGTTCACCCCGTCGTTCGGAGGGTGGGAAATGTATCGTAGGGAAATTAGGAAGCACGTGTTTTGCATGCTTTTTCTAAAAGAGTTTCATGGGGGGGACGAGCTGTCAGAGCAGTGGTCCTTTTATTTGGACGAGGTAAAGGGCAGGACGGACGAGGAGACAGAGTACCTGTATGCCAAGGCGAACGGAGTGTTGGGGCGTTTGGCGGACATTGACCAAATGATTCGGGACAGCAGTGAAGGCTGGCGCTTGGAGCGCATGGGGAAGGTGGATTTGGCGTTGCTGAGGTTGGCGCTGTATGAAATATACCACGAGGAGGACGTGCCGACCAAGGTCGCCATCAACGAGGCGGTAGAATTGGCGAAGGAATTCGGGGAGGAACGTTCGGCGAGTTTCGTCAACGGGCTGTTGGGTAAGATAGAGAGGAAAGAGGAGTAGATGGCGGGTCAAGTGTACAGCGTGTCGTCGGTCAACCAGTTCATCAAGAACCTGTTCGTTAGGGAGGGCGGGTTGCAGGGCGTAACCATACGGGGCGAGGTGTGGGGCTGCAAGTACCATTCCTCCGGGCATTTGTACTTTACGCTAAAGGACGAGGGGGCGGCCATTGCCTGCGTCATGTTTGCCGGATGGCGGGGCGGCCTTGCGTTTCGGATGGAGAATGGGCAGAGCGTGTTGGCGTCGGGCAGCGTGGGCGTGTATGAGAGGGACGGCAAATACCAGCTGTACGCCAACCGAATCCTTCTGGACGGGGCGGGGGCCTTATATGAGCAGTTTGAACGGTTGAAGCGGGACTTGCTGGAAGAAGGGCTGTTTGACGCGTCAGTCAAGAAAGCGATTCCCCGATACGTCAGCCGCGTCGGGATTGTGACGGCGTCTACGGGCGCCGTGATTCGGGACATCCAGAACGTCGCCGCACGGAGGAACCCGTACGTACAATTGGTGCTTTATCCCGCCAAAGTGCAGGGCGACGGGGCGGCGGAGAGTATCGTAAGAGGCATTGAAGCCTTGGACGACGGGGGAGTGGACGTCATCATCGTGGGTCGGGGCGGCGGTTCCATAGAGGACTTGTTTGCATTCAATGAAGAAATCGTGGCCAGGGCGATTTTCCGTTGCCAAACCCCCGTCATTTCAGCCGTCGGACATGAGACGGACACGACGATTGCGGATTACGTGGCGGATTTGCGCGCGCCTACCCCGTCGGCGGCTGCGGAAGTCGCCGTATTCGAGGTGGCGGAATTCTTGGCGGGGATGGACGGCCTTGCAAGGCATTTGCGCCGATTGGTGGAAGGGAAGATAAGGGAGTCGCGATTGCGGGTGGCGCGGTATGGGGAACGGCTACAGTACGTCAGCCCGATACAGACCATTCTGCAAAGAAGGCAGTACGTGGCGGATTTACAGAATCAAATGACCCAGCACATGGAGAAGCGGCTCCAAGCGGACAAGCACCGCTTGGCCATATGCGTGGAACGGTTGCGGGGATTGTCGCCGTTGCAGAAGCTAAAGGGCGGATACGCCTACGTTAGGACGCCGATGGTAAGTGGTGCGGAGTCGGCGAGAGGAGGACCCGTCGTTATGGAGTCGGCAAGTGGCGAACCACTTGGCGGCGCGGCTACGGAATGGAAGGCGCTGACTTCCATCAAGCAGGCGGCGGTGGGCGAGCCAATGGAGGTCGTGTTGGCGGACGGGTGCGTGGAGGCGACGATAACGGGGGTGGAGGAAGGAAGGGGGATGCAGTCGTATGGCGAAGAAGACGAGTGACAAGCTGGAGCAGTCCATGGGACGGCTTGAGGAAATCATCACGAAGATGGAGGGGGACGAGGGTCTGTCGTTGGAAGACACCTTCGCCTTGTATGGGGAGGGCTTGAAGTTGGTGCAGACTTGTACCGCGTCCATTGACGGAATTGAAAAAAAGCTGGAGACGCTTATGAATGTGGAATAGAGACAGATACATAATGAAAAGAAACGAGGATGGCGATATGGACGTGGACGCATTTGAACGAGAGCTGAAGCTTCGTACGAAATATATGGACGACGTGTTGGAGGAGGCGCTTCCCAAGGTGGAGGGGTTGCAGAAGACGGTGCTTGAGGCGATGCGGTATGCGGTCGTAGGTGGCGGCAAGCGCATTCGCCCCATTTTAATGTTGGAAACCTATCGGATGTTTGGTGGGGGGGAAGAAGGAGAAGAGGCGTTAAGGCCCTTCTTGGCCGCCATGGAATTTCTTCATACGTACTCCCTCGTCCACGACGATTTGCCCTCGATGGACGACGACGATTTGAGGCGGGGCAGGGCGACGACGCACGTCGCGTATGGCGAGGCCATGGCGCTGCTTGCGGGGGACGCACTGCTCAATTATGCGTTCGAGATGGTTGCGAGGGGATTGGGTGGAATGAAGGACGCGGCGAGGGGCGTTCGGGCGTATGGGACGTTTGCCGCCAAGGCCGGCGCATACGGAATGATAGGCGGGCAAGTGGTGGACGTACAAGCGGCCGACGCCTCGCTGGAAGCGTTACAATACATTTATAAAAATAAAACGTGCGCCCTGTTGGAAGCTTCGATGATGATGGGCGCCATCCTCGCAGGTGCCGGCGACGAGGACGTCGCCGCGATAGAGCGGGTTGCGGAGAACGTGGGGATGGCCTTTCAGATTAAGGACGACGTGCTTGACGTGACGGGCACGGAGGAAATGTTGGGCAAGCCCATTGGCAGCGACGGGAAGAACCAGAAGGTGACGTATGTGACGTTAAAGGGCTTGGCCGAGGCGGAAAAGGCGGTAAGGGAGTATACTGAGAAGGCGGTGGCCGGTTTGGCCGATTTGCCGTACGACAACCCGTTCCTCCGTGATTTGGTGGAATGGTTGATTGGCAGGGAAAGATGACGGTACCGTGGCGGCGCATGGCGGAACGGTACCGATGATGGGGGACGGAATATGTATGAATGGTTAGGGCGCATCCAGCGGGCGAACGACATCAAGGAGATACCCAGTGAGGATTATCGGTCGTTGGCGGGAGAGATTCGCAAGTATTTGTTGTCGAACGTCTCCCATACGGGAGGACATTTGGCCTCCAACCTCGGGGTGGTGGAATTGACGATGGCCATCCACTTGTGCCTTGATTTCCCAGAGGACAAGCTGGTGTGGGACGTGGGGCACCAAACCTACACCCACAAGATGTTGACGGGGCGGAAGGAGCAGTTGGGAACCCTCCGTCGGACGGGGGGAATCAGCGGATTCCCCAAGGTGAGGGAGAACGCATGCGACTCCTTTGACACGGGGCACAGCTCCACTTCGTTGTCCGCCGCCCTTGGGTTCGCCCGTGCGCGGGACATTAAGGGTGAGGCCCACAAGGTGTTTGCCGTGATAGGGGACGGTGCGTTGTCGGGTGGCATGGCCTACGAGGCGTTGAACAACGCCGCCGCGATGGAGTCCAACATGGTAATCGTGTTGAACGACAACAAGATGTCGATATCGGAGAACGTGGGCGGGATGGCCAATTATCTGGGCAAGATAAGGACGGCCGACGGTTACCGCAACTTAAAGGGCGGCGTGGAGAACACCCTGCTCAAAATGCCGGGTGGGGACGCTTTGGTGGACAAGATACGGCGCTCCAAGGATTCTGTCAAACGCTTGGTCATTCCAGGCATGTGGTTTGAGGACATAGGGGTGACGTACATTGGGCCGATAGACGGACACGACGTGCAGGGAATGGTCAAAGCCTTCCGTAGTGCGATGAAGATGGACGAGGCGGTGGTCGTACACGTTAAGACGAAGAAGGGGAAGGGGTACCGCTTGGCGGAGAAGGATCCGTCCACCTTCCATGGGATTGCCCCGTTCAACCTGAGGACGGGGGAACCCAACAAGACGAGCGAGACGGAGACTTATACCAAGGTGTTCTCTGACGCGTTGGTTCATCTGGGCAGGCGGGACGAGTCCGTCGTGGCCGTGTGTGCGGGAATGCCGGGTGGGACGGGTACGGCGGAGTTCGCCAAGGAATTCCCAGAACGGTTCTTTGACGTGGGCATTGCGGAGGGACACGCCGTAACCTTTGCGGCTGGATTGGCCGCCGGAGGACTCAAGCCGGTGGTCGCCATATACTCCACCTTCCTCCAGCGGGCCTATGACCAAATCCTACACGACGTGTGCCTGGGGGGCCATCCCGTCGTGTTTGCCGTGGACAGGGGGGGCGTCGTGGGCAAGGACGGGGAAACGCACCAAGGCGTGTATGACATCTCCTTTCTGTCGTCCATCCCGGGTATGACGGTCGTCGCCCCCAAGAATAAGTGGGAATTTGTAGAAATGTTACGGTTTTGCATAGGGTTAGGCAAGCCCGTCGCCGTCCGTTATCCGAACGGACCCGCATACGAGGGGTTGCAGGACTATTTAGAACCCATCCGATATGCGGAGGCGGAGGTCGTCCATGAAGGAAGCGGCGTCTTGTTGCTCTGTACGGGCAGCATGGTGGGAACGGGCGAAGAGGTGAGGAGGAAACTGGCCAGGGAGGGCCATGCCGCCACGCTGGTGAATATGAGGTTCATCCATCCGTTTGACGAGAAGGCGTTGGAACGGCTCATACCGTCCCACGACGTGGTCGTCACGATGGAGGAAAACGTGCGGTCGGGCGGGTTTGGACAACAAATCGCCCTCCATATGCAGGAGAACGGTTGGGCGGACAAGAAGTTCTTGCCCATTGCGTTGCCGGACCAATACATCGAGCAAGGGAACAAAAACGCCATAAAGGAGAAGTACGGGCTTGGTGCGGACGCCGTTTACAAGGCTTGCCTTCGCACAATGGAAGGTGGGGCGCCGCTGCAAGCTTGCGGGGTTGAGGATGAAGAAGGAACGTTTGGACGTATTGTTGGTAAGTAGGGGGTTGGCGCCGTCGCGGGAAAAGGCGAAGGCGCTCATTATGGCGGGCAACGTCTTCGTGGGCGGACAGAGGGAGGACAAGGCGGGGGCGGCCTTTGGCGCGGACGCGTTGGTCGAAGTCAAGAACGGGGCCATGAAGTACGTGAGTCGCGGCGGTTACAAATTAGAGAAGGCAATCGAGGATTGGAAGGTTTGCTTGGCGGACAAGACTTGCATGGACGTGGGGGCTTCCACGGGCGGGTTTACCGATTGCATGCTCCAACGCGGCGCGGCGAAGGTGTACGCCGTGGACGTGGGGACGAACCAATTGGCTTGGAAGTTGAGGCAGGACGAACGGGTTGCGGTGATGGAACAGACCAACGCGCGTTACATGGAGCCGGGCGATATAGGGGAGTTGGTGGACTTCGCATCGGTTGACGTGGCGTTCATATCGCTCACCAAGGTACTTGCCCCCATTTGGGCGTTGATGCGGGAAGGTGCCGACATAGTCTGCCTTGTCAAGCCCCAGTTTGAGGCGGGTAGGGAGAAGGTGGGCAAGAAGGGCGTCGTGAGGGACGCCAAGGTACACGTGGAAGTCGTACAATCCGTTATGTCGTACGCCCGGGGCGTGGGGTTTGTCGTCTTGGGGGTCGGGTTCTCCCCCATTAAGGGGCCGGAGGGCAATATCGAGTATCTGTTGTATATGAGGAAGCCGGGTGCGGGTGACGAAGCGCTTGGCGATATAAATAGGGCGTCGTCCATGACGGACGTGGCGGACGTGGTGGAACGCGCATATGGGACTTTGGCCTAAGGTGGTGTGGATGGGATGAAGAAGTTTTGTGTCATAACCAATGAAGACAAGGATAAAAATTGCCAAACGGCGGCGAAGGTACGGGAGTATTTGGTGAAGAAGGGGCTTGGCTGCACGTTGGCCTCCTCCGCCATACGAAAGGAAGGGGCGGCGGACGGCGTAAGGACGTACACCAATGCGGACGAGATTCCGGAAGACGTGGAATGTGCCATCGTGTTGGGCGGGGACGGCACCATGATACAGGCCGCCAATGATTTGGCCTATCGGGACATACCGATATTCGGCGTCAACCTGGGGGGCTTGGGATTCTTGACGGCCATCGACCAACGGCGGGCGCTGTGGGGGTTGGATGAAGTCCTGTTGGGACGTTGCCGCATTGAGAACCGAATGATGTTGGAATGTGGGCTTGGGGATGGGAAATGGCAGGCGCTCAACGACTTCGTGGTGGGCAAGAAGGACTATGGCAAGCTGATTCGCGTTCAGATCACCATCAATGGGGAATGGATGGACGAGTACGTGGCGGACGGCGTCATTGTGTCGACGCCGACGGGTTCCACGGCCTACAACCTGTCCGCCGGCGGCCCGGTACTGGCCCCGGAGACGCGAGTCGTCGTGATTACCCCCATTTGCCCCCATTCGCTCAACAAAAGGAGCTTGGTCGTGTCTGCGGAGGACGTGTTGGAGATTCGTTTGGGGCAGGGGAAGCAGGCGCATCCCGACCAGGCTTCCCTAATATCGGACGGCAGGGACGTCGCCAAGCTTACGGAGGGGGACGTCTTGCGGGTGACGGAATCGTCGGTGAGCACGAAGATTGTCCGTTTGATGGATGCGAGTTTTTATGGAAAGTTGCGAAGCAAGCTCGGAGGAGGGAACTATAATGAAGGTAGGGCGGCAGGCGAAGATTATAGAGCTGATTAGGACGCACGACGTGGAGACGCAAGAAGAACTGGGCGATTTGTTGCAGGCCGCCGGATACCGGGTGACGCAGGCAACCATTTCGAGGGACATCCGTGAATTGCGGTTGACCAAGGTGCCTACGGCACAAGGGCAAAAATACGTCGTGCTACAAGAGAACGAGTCAAGCCTACGGGGCAAGTTCGTGAACGTGCTACGGGAAGGCGTCGTCCATATGGAAGTGGCCGAGAACCTGTTGGTCGTCAAGACGGTTCCCGGCATGGCGATGGCGGTGGCGGCGGCGATTGACCAATTGGAAATAGCCGGGGTGGCCGGTTGCGTTGGCGGGGATGACACGATTCTGTGCGCCATACGGACGAGGGACGAGGCGGGGGGCGTGTTGCGGGAGTTGCAAGCCATCCAAAAGGGGTGAGTATGGCGGGTGCGGGGCGCCAATGGCGGTAGAGCCGGCCAGGAACGATGAATATATAGAAAAGAAAGGGGACGTTATGTCGGGACATTCAAAATTTGCCAACATCAAGCATAAGAAGGAGAAGAACGACGCAAAGAAGGGGAAGGTGTTCACCATTTTGGGGAGGGAGATTGCGGTCGCCGTGAAGGAGGGCGGGGCGGATCCCGCCAATAACGGGAGGCTGCGCGACGTAATCGCCAAGGCGAAGGCCAATAACATGCCCAATGACACGATTGAGCGCGGGATTAAGAAGGCGGCGGGGGATTTGGGCTCCGTCAACTTTGAGCAGATTACTTACGAGGGGTATGGGCCGAGCGGGACGGCCATAATCGTCCAAACGTTGACGGACAATCGGAATCGGACGGCCTCCAACGTGCGCAACGCGTTTACCAAGGGGGGCGGCAACGTGGGGACGACGGGGTGCGTGTCCTATTCATTTGACGAGAAGGGAGAAATCCTCATCGACCCCGAGGCCACGGACATGGAGGCGGACGACTTGATGATGTGCGCGTTGGACGCGGGTGCGGAGGATTTTGTGGAAGAAGACGACGCTTACGTCGTGTTGACCGAGCCGGAAGACTTTAGCCGGGTGCGGGAGGCGTTGGAGGCGGCGGGGGTACCCATGGAGGAGGCCGAAGTCAAGAAAATACCGCAAACCTACGTTCAACTGACGGATGAAAATGATATAAAGGGGATGAACAAGCTGTTGGACTTGTTGGACGAGGATGACGACGTGCAAGAGGTGTATCATAATTGGGAGGAATAAAAAACCTTATTGATTTATTGGGGAAAACCGATATAATATAAGTATGATGCCATGAAATGCGGAGCAACCCGCAGTATCAGAGAGACAAAACACCTTTTGTCGACCAAAACATAATATAAGTGGAAGTGAGTATCAGCAATTTTAAGTAGGGGGGAAGCGATATTATGCAGAGAATCAGGAAAAAGGTGGTTGGACATAGGAATAAAATCATCCTGTTGGCACTCCTTTTTGCCGTAGCGACGGTGGGATTCGTCGTGCGTTTCGGTGGAACCCTGTTTGCCGCGGACGAGATATGGGTTGAGAAGGACGGGGTCCAGTTGCCGCGGGACGTCCCCGTCGAGTTGCGGGATCAGACGATGCAGCTGATGTTGGGTTCCAGCGGCGAGGTGTACGTCAACAATCCGGATTACATGATTTTGTGGAGTACGCCCAATGACGACATCATCAGCATACAGGCCGACGCCACGGGCTCGATAGCGAACGTGTCCGCCGTGTCGCCGGGGATGGCGACGATTAACCTGCAAGTACTTAAGAACGACGGGACGGGTGACGTGGTGGCCAATACGTCGTGTCTCGTCAACGTCGTGTTCGCCATAGACACGTCGTGGGACAACACGATATTCCAGTACGTGTTCGAGGATTCACCATACCGGGCGCTGGTTGCGTACGTGGGCGACGACGTGACGTTGCGCACCAACCTGCCGACGGGGGCGGGCGCCATCATCCAATGGACGACCATTCCCTTGAATGAGAATAACGAGGTGGCGGAGATAGACCAGGATACGGGTGAGCTGACGGCGATTGGCGCGGGGCGGACGTTGGTTAACGTGACCTACCAACCGGATGGCAGCGCCGACTCCTATTCTGCGGATTTGGACGTCTTCGTGGTGCCGAAAGTCTACAACGAGTCGGTTGGGCAGTTCACCAACGCCATGACGCTGGGTATTGAGAACAATGGATTCATCGAGACGGACGCCCTGTTTAAGTCTACCAATATAGATCCCATCCAGAGCAAGGTGACTTGGGTCATTAAGAAGGACACGTCCAATGGGGCGAACCCTCCCGAGGTAATTGCGGATTCGTTGGGGAAGTCTTCGCCCCTCATCAACCTTCAACCGCTCAATAGCAATTCCAACACGTTCCAAGTACAGGCGGTTGCGGGTAAATACCAGATTCTTTTCTATCCGGTGGGCACGTACGAGAGCGAGAGCAGGAATTTGCGGACGCCGACCGTGGTGAATTTGACGGTGTACGCCAATTGTCACAACCTCACCGAGACGTTGCAGATTGGCGACATTTTTTCTCTGGCGGAAGCCTTCAACATGACGTTGGAGGACTTTACGAACACGTTCCGCGTGCCTCCGGGGATGCAGCTGCAGGGGGGTGGGGACGCAACCCCTTATGTGGACTTCGCACCTGAGTCGGTACGTTTTACGACGAAGAGGAAGGGAATCGTCGAGGTGACGGCGGAACCCAGAATCGGGGAGTACGACGGTTTGTGGGAATTGCTGCATCCGGATGTGAGGAGGGAGATAGAGGCGTCCGGCATGAGTCGGAACAATTACCGGTTCAACCTTGTCTTGAACATCATTGACTACTTTTATCTGGACCGTAGTTCCGTGACCATGGTGGTGGGGGAGACCCTGAGGCTTTCCCCCGTTACGACGACGGTGTTCCGGGACATCACGTGGACCAGCTCGAACAGTCGGTACGTGTCGGTGGATGAGAACGGCCAGATTACGGCGTTGATGGCGACGTCTTCCCTGACGTCCGACGTGGTAATAACGGCGACGATGGATATGGGGAACGGACTGTTCCCCCAAGCCACTTGTACGGTGAAGGTGGAGCCCAACATAAGCAACGTTACGCTGGAGCCGACGTCGCTCACCATGCGCGTGGGGGATAGCGCCACGGTAATGGCGAGGATGAACCAGTCGGCCAGCGTTGCGCCCCTCATATGGGAATCACTGGATACCAACATCTTTTCGGTAGTGGCGGCGACGGACAATAAGAGTGCGGTCGTTACGGCAAAAAAGGGCGGGGAGGCTTCCCTGACCGTTACCAACAGTTTGACGTCCAGGCTCATGGCCACCATGAAGGTGAGGGTCGTCATATTGATAGAGGGGGTCAACTTCCCACAGGGCAACATATCGGATGACTTGTTCCGCGGGGGGAAGCAGGTCGTGTACAACGTCACTCCCACGACGGCCAACACCAATGACTTGGTGTGGAAGTCGGCTGATGAAAGCGTTGCCACGGTTAGCAGTTCGGGCTACATTACGTACAAAAAGGCGGGGACGGTCATGATATCCGCCTATTCGGCAAGCAATACGGAAGCCAGCGGTTCGTTTTTCCTTACGATACGGCAGTCGGCCGAGTCCATTGACATCCAGCCCAAGACGGCGACGGTTGAGGCGGGAGGCACCATCCAGTTCAGCGGCGTGCTGAAGCCGGCCAATAGTGAGAACAAGATTACGTGGTCCGTCATGAACGCCAACGTTGCGACGGTGTCCCAGACGGGTCTCGTGACGGCCAAGTCGGCGGGTAAGACGCAGGTGTGGATGTCGGCGGAAGGCGTGGGCGCGCCCGTGGCGGCGGACATTACCGTAACGCAGAAGTCCACGAAGATCGCCTTCGCGGACGAGGAGATTACGTTGGCGGTGGAAGGCACCTTTGGGCCTCCTGAGACAATCATTACCCCGGCCAACAGTACGGACGGGTTGACGTGGAACTCGTTGGATACGAGCGTCGTTACGGTGGACGCCAACGGCGTATTGACGGGCGTCAAACAGGGTTCGACCTACTTGCAGGTAAAAACCGCGTCCGGGCAGGACGCCATCATACCCGTCTTCGTCAAGCAGACGGTGAAGGGGCTTGCCCTCAATAAGGATACGGGCGACCTGATGGTGGGTGAGTCGTTCAACATCACCCCCATCTTTACTCCGGAGGAGCCATTTGACACGGGGGTGACCTGGGCGTCTTCCGACGCGTCGGTTGCGAGCGTGGTGGCGGACGAGGTGGATGGCGTGGTTACCGCGCTTAAGCCGGGTACCACCATTATTTCAGCCGTCTCGAACGATGGCGGTTATCAGGCGGTGTGTTTGGTAACGGTCCACGATTTGCCATCCCCGTCGCCTTTTCCGACGCCGACTCCCGTCCCGTCACCAACGCCGCCGCCACCGCCGGCGGAGATTACGTTGAACCATAACAGTTACTTCCTGAAGTTGAAGAAGTCCGTAAAGTTGACGGCTACGGTCGTCAGGGCGGGCGTGGAGACGAAGGAGGCGGTCACGTGGTTTACGAGCAATAGCAAGGTGGCCACGGTGTCCAGCACGGGCAGCGTGAAGGGCAAGAAGATTGGCAGGGCGACGATTCAGGCGAGGACTACGGATGGGGCGGTTGCGTCTTGCGCCATTCGCGTGGTACGTAAGGCAACCCGAATTACTTTGAACAAGTCACAGCTCAAAATTCTGGAAGCTTCCACTTATAAATTAAAAGCCCGCGTAAGTCCTGCGAACGCCACCATCAAGAAAGTGCAGTGGACGTCCGAAGATACCGAGATTGCCACCGTCGACCCGGACGGCAGGGTTACCGCGATAAAGCCGGGAGTGGTGAAGGTTCGGGCCACGACGACGGATGGGAGCAACCGTTCCGCATTCTGTCTCGTGACCGTTAAGGAAAGGGTGGGCTCTACGGGCATTACCGCGACGTCCTCGGAACTCATCATCGTCAAGGGTACGTCCGTTAGCTCGGGACTGACCGTGGAACCCAAGAATTCAACGGATCGGATGAGTTATTCCAGCGACAATAGAAGGGTGGCGAGGGTGACCGCCAGAGGCAAGATAGTGGGCAGGGCCATTGGGGAGGCCACCATATACGCCACGACGCCGGACGGCCATTCGGGGTACGTGGACGTAACCGTCGTCGGCATGAACCGAAGGGCGGCCACCATGCAGCAATATGACACGCAGAACGTGTGGGTGAACGGCATTGACGAGAACGTCAAATGGTATTCCAAGAATCCGAGAATCGCCACCATCGCCAACGGCAAGATTGTGGCGAGGCATAGGGGGAGGACCACCGTATACGCCGTAATCCAGGGAACGAGGGTTCCTTGTAGGGTAAGAGTCGTCAGAATCAAATGATACCAGGGTCAAAATGGGACCCGCAAAACATGAGAACGTAGCCCGATAGGGCGGAGTTCGAATGTTTGGGGACTGCGAGAGCATGAATATGCGAAGCAGTCCGTGGCATCAGACAGATATAGTTTGGCTTCGCTTCGGCGAAGCTAAACTTATACACTTAGGTAAGGTAAAGGGGGGAAGGATTTGCTGGTAAGCTTACACTTGAAGAATCTAGCGATTATTGAGGAGGCCGCTATTGATTTGCAGGAGGGTCTGAACATACTGACGGGGGAGACGGGGGCGGGCAAGTCCATCATCATCGGCTCGATTAACATGGCGCTGGGTGCGAAGGTATCTTCCGACGTCATCCAGAAAGGGAAGGAGTACGCCTTGGTGGAGTTGACGTTCGTCATCGGAGGCGATGGGGCGACGGCGCGCGCGCTGAGGCGGATGGACATTGCGTTGGAGGAAGACGGCACGCTCATCATTTCCCGCAAAATCATGAATGGGAGAAGCGTGAACAAGGTAAACGGGGAGACGGTAACGGTCTCCGCCTTGAAGGAGGTAGCTTCCACGTTGATAGACTTGCACGGCCAACACGAGAACCAGTCCTTGCTCTATAAGAACGTGCATCTGGCCATTGTGGACCGATATGGGAAGGAATCCTTGAATCCCGTCAAAAGGGAACTGGTGACGTTGTATGAGGAGTGGCAAAGGATAAGGAAGGAGCGTTCCGACTCCCTCCTGTCGGAGGAGGAGAGGGTGCGCGAGTTGTCGCGCCTGGAGTACGAGGACAAGGAATTGGAGGACGCCGCCCTGAAGGAAGGGGAAGAGGAAGGACTGGAGAAGGACTATGCCAAATGGCGGAACGCCGGGGCGATTCTGGAGGGGCTTGGAGTCGCCCACGCCATTACCAGCACGTCCGCCGACTCCGTTGGGGAGCGGATTGGCGCCGCCATACGGCAAATAGGGCCGTTGGTGGATTACGACGGAAAGATGGAGGGGTTCTTGTCCCAGTTGACGGATTTGGAGGATTTGACGAACGGGCTGAATCGTGAGATGGCGGAATATTTGGCGGATTTTCATTTTGACGAGGAGGCGTATCGGGAGACGGAGCGACGCCTTGACCTCATCCACGCCATGCAGAGCAAGTATGGGAACACGGTGGCGAAGATAAGGGAATACCACCAAGGGGTCAGGGAGAGGATTGACCAATTAAAGGAGTACGAGGACTATCGCAAACGGTTGGAGGAGGCGTATATAGAGACGGAAGGAAAATTGGAGGCGTTGTGCGAGGCGTTGACGGCCATTCGCAAGGAGGCCGCGAAGGACTTGCAGGAAGGCGTCAGACGGGCGTTGTCGGAGCTGAACTTTTTGGACGCCAGGTTTGAGATTGCCTTTCGTCGGCGCAAGGAATACGCCAAGGCGGGTCTTGACGACGTGGAGTTCATGCTGGCCACCAATCCGGGAGAGGATTTGAAGCCGCTGGCAAGGGTGGCGTCGGGCGGCGAGTTGTCGAGGATTATGTTGGCCATCCAGTCCGTCTTGGCGGATGACGAGTCCATCGACACCTTGGTCTTTGACGAGGTGGATGCGGGCATTAGCGGCAGGACGGCGCAGAAGGTGTCGGAGAAGTTGGCTGCGATAGCGGGAAGCCGCCAAGTGATTTGCATCACCCATCTGGCACAAATTGCCGCAATGGCGGACGCACATTACGTAATCGAAAAGCGCGCGGAAGGGAATCAGACTATTTCGAGTATCCGCATGTTGGACGAGCCGGAAGCCGTGGAGGAGTTGGCGCGGATTCTGGGAGGCGCCAGGATAACGGATTCCGTCCTTACCAACGCCGGTGAGATGCGCGGGTTGGCGAAGGCGTATAAGGGCGCATTCAAAAATTAAATCACGAATTGTTAGAATGAACCGTCATGCGGAATGTTTGAAAACTAAAAAATGTGCCATACTAAAAAGGATACGTTGATTCGTATCCTTTTTTGATTTGCGCGAAGGCAAAGTGAGCATCATCAAGCTTGCTTGAATGATGCGAGCGCACCCGCGAACCTGCGCAGTCTCGCAAAGCGAGACGCGCAAGGTTGCGCGAAGGCAAAGTTTGTGCGAAGGCAAAGTTACATCATACATTATATGATTAGGGAGTCAAAATTGGTCTATGGATTGTTTCGCGCTTCGCGCTCCCACAATCCAACCATTATATGTTGACTTGGAAGGAAGGCGGACGTCATGAATAGGCGTTGGAGATGGTACAGGAGGTCGTTGGCCCTCCTATTGCTCATTAATATAGCGGGTTTGGCCTGGCTCTCATACCAGAACCTACAGCAGGGGATACCGGACTACATCAGGCTGTCGGTCAACGAGGAGAACAGGTTTCGTTTTTCCTATCCCGTACAGGCGGGATTTGGCGAAGAGGCCGAAGGGGTGTTCAACGTCAACAATAAAAAGATTGAGGACGGAGCGGTTCATTTTACCATGAACCAACCATTTACGATGGAGTCAAGCCGGACGGGCAACTACGTGATGGACCTCAAGCTGTTCGGGTTGATTCGATTCAAGCAGGTGCGGGTGGACGTGGTGGAGGATGTGGAATTGATGCCCTGCGGGATTCCCATTGGCATTTACGTGGAGACGGACGGACTCTTGGTCTTGGGGACGGGGGAGATACCGGGGGCGGACGGGTTGAATTACGAGCCGGCGCTCAACATTTTGCGTTCCGGGGACTACATCGACTCCATCAACGGCAAAGACGTGGAGACGATAGAGGACATGCAGGCGATGATTGAGGAGAATGGGGAGAAGGAAATGCGCGTCAAGATACGGAGGAAGGGGGAAACCTCCAGCGTGCGCCTCAAACCCGTCCCGACGACGGACGGGGGGTATAAGATCGGCGTGTGGATACGCCAGGACACGCAAGGTATCGGCACCATGTCCTACGTGACCGAGGACGGCGGGTTTGGCGCTTTGGGCCATGGCATTACGGACTCGGATACGGGATTGCTGCTTGAAATAGAGGATGGAACCATTTACCGTGCGGAGATTATGCAGATCATCAAGGGGGAGAAGGGGAAGCCCGGGGAGTTGGTCGGATACATCGACGTAATGAGCGAGAATGAGATGGGGAAGATATCCGTCAACTCAAAATTAGGGATATACGGTGAGAGTCTGGCGGAGCGGGTGGGATTCCGTGAAGAAAAGATGATAGACGTTGCCTACAAGCAGGACGTGGAATTGGGGGAGGCGGTGATTCGGAGCCAAATTGACGACGAGGTCAAGGATTACGAGGTGGAGATTGTAGACATTGATTACAATAATACAAACAACAAGGGTATTCTGCTTAAGATAACGGACAAGGAGCTGCTTGGCAAGACGGGCGGCATCGTGCAGGGAATGAGTGGAAGCCCCATATTGCAGAAGGGCAAGATGATAGGGGCGGTGACCCACGTCCTTGTGCAAGACTCCACCAAGGGTTATGGTACTTTTATTGAGAACATGCTGAATAAACAAAACGAGGGCAAACCCTGAACGCCGTCAAAATACGCATTTTACGGCATTAGGCACAATGCATGATTACCCTCAAAAAATTTATCAATAATTTTGGTCAAAAAACACTTGAAAAAATGGAAATAATAGGTTATCATGTAGAAGTGCTTGTAAATTAATTCCATGTCAGGAAACTGTACGGCGTTCCCCTCGTTTTGCAGGGCGAAAGGGGACAAACTGTACATAAATCAAAGTCAGGAGGATGGAAGAATGGAGAAAGTAAGTGTGGCAATTGTAGACGACAACACGAGGATTGTAAACATGCTCTCGGACGTCATGAAGGGGGACAACGAGGTCGAGGTGGTGGGGACCGCCGATAACGGAGTGAGCGCCCTCGACCTAATCAAGGAAAAAGAGCCGGACGTCGTGCTGTTGGATTTGATTATGCCCAAACTGGACGGCTTGGGCGTGATGGAGAAGCTTAAGAGGAATGCGGAGATCAAGAAAATGCCATCCTTCATCGTGATAACGGCGATTGGACAAGAACTCGTCACGGAGAACGCGTTTGAGTTGGGTGCGGACTATTACATCATGAAGCCGTTTGACAACGCCATGGTCCTTTCGAGGATTAAGCGTTCCAAAATGGATTCGAGGGCTAAATTGGTGGACAACCCTAGGGGGAACATATATGAGAATAAGTCGTCATTTGTAGAGCACAACCTGGAATCGGACGTGACGAACATCATTCATGAGATTGGGGTGCCGGCGCACATCAAGGGGTACCAATACCTGAGGGACGCCATCATGATGTCCGTGAACGACGGCGAAATGCTGAATTCAATCACCAAATTGCTGTACCCGTCGATAGCCAAACAGCACAAGACGACGCCGAGCCGCGTGGAACGCGCCATACGGCATGCGATAGAGGTGGCTTGGAGCAGGGGAAAGATGGATACGATAGACGAGTTGTTCGGGTACACGGTGAACAATGGGAAGGGCAAGCCCACCAATTCCGAGTTCGTGGCGCTGATTGCCGACAAGATACGTTTGGAGTATAAGTTGAGGACTTGACAAAAATGAAATTTACCCCTTCCATCCATTACCGAATTATTGTATAATGTAAATATTGTACCTACATAGGATTGGATTACGTCCGTCGCCCTTGGTGGCGGGCGGGAGGGATGGAGAATGAAGAATATTTTATTCGCGGCGTCCGAGGGCGTCCCATTTATTAAGACGGGAGGGTTGGCCGACGTCGTCGGCTCCCTTCCCAAATATTTTGATAAAGGCGAGTTTGACGTTCGCGTCATCATGCCCAAGTACATGGCGATTTCAGACGAGTACAAATTCCAAATGAGGTTCGTCACCAATTTCTATATGGACTTGGCTTGGCGCAGGCAGTACGTCGGCTTGTTCGAGATGGAGCACGACGGAGTCACCTTCTATTTCATTGACAACGAGTATTACTTCTCGGGAATGCAACCTTACGGCAACATTTACGAGGACATAGAGAAGTTTGCCTTTTTCAGCAAGGCCGCCTTGTCGTCCCTGCCCGTCCTCAACTTCCATCCGGACGTCATACACTGCCACGATTGGCAGACGGGCTTGCTCCCCGTATACCTGAAGGACACGTTCCGTGCGGGAGAGTTCTTTCAGAACATCCGCTCCGTCATGACGATACACAACCTCAAATTCCAAGGCATTTGGGACGTGAAGACCGTCAAGGACTTGACGGGGTTGAACGCATATTATTTTGCGCCGGATAAATTGGAGGCGTACGGGAACGCCAACTACCTCAAGGGGGGCATTGTGTACGCCGACGTGATAACGACGGTCAGTGAAACCTATGCGACGGAGATTAAGGACGTCTTCTACGGGGAAGGTTTGGACGGGTTGATTAACGCCAGGTCCAACAGTTTGGTGGGGATACTGAACGGGATTGACTATGACGAGTACAATCCGGAGACGGACCCGTTCTTAGCCTTCCATTACAACGCCAAGACGTTCCGCAAGGAGAAGGGGAAGAATAAGAAGGCCCTGCAAAATGAGTTGGGACTGCATGTGGACGACGGCAAGTTCATGATTGGCGTCGTGTCAAGGTTGACCGACCAAAAGGGGTTTGACTTGATTGATTACGTCATCGAGGAGATATGCACTCCGGATACGCAGCTGGTCGTCCTTGGGACGGGGGACGAGAAGTACGAGCACCTGTTCCGCCATTTTGAATGGAAGTACCGCGACAGGGTGTCGGCCAACATATATTACAACGAGGAGAGGGCGCACAAGATATATGGTTCTTGCGACGCGTTTTTGATGCCCTCGCTGTTCGAACCCTGTGGGTTGAGCCAGCTGATGAGCCTGCGCTATGGTACCGTGCCGATTGTCAGGGAGACGGGTGGACTGAAGGATACGGTCGAGCCTTACAACAAGTTTGAAAGCACGGGTACCGGGTTCACGTTCTCCAACTATAACGCCCATGAGATGTTGGACGCCGTTCGCTTTGCTAAAAGCGTGTATTACGACAACAAAAGGGAGTGGAACAAGATGGTTGACCGCGGCATGGCCAAGGACTTCTCTTGGAACCGCTCGGCCAGGAAGTACGAGGAAGTTTACCGTAGGTTGTAGAATCTTGCACATCTCGCTTCGTGTGTCTGCGAGTATTGTATGGCTGAATATTGAAGGATTAAGGCCCGGACGGTTTCGTCCGGGCTTTTTGCCTTATTTGGGAAAGTTCTCAATTGCGGAGCAAGGTTGGGCGCATGCATAAACTTGCCTTAATAAAGCCATACTATGCTTAAATAAACAATGGAGGTATCTTTATGGGCAACATAAGTGAAATGGAACTGCAAAATCTTCGTCACCTGCTTTTGTCGAGCCAGATGGAGGAAGGCAAGTACCAGACGTATGCGGAACAATCGTCAGATCCGAACGTAAAGAAGTATTTTGAGAAGGCTACTCAGTCGGCAATGAAGAACAAACAAGACTTAATGCAGTTTCTAAGATGAGGAGGACGACATGGAAGAGAGAATTATGGTAGCGGACGCGCTGAACGGCATCAATGGGAGTCTTACGAAATACGGCGACATGATTTCCCAGACGGAGAACCAACAATTGAGGCAGACGTTGATTAAAATGAGGAACGACACGGAAACTTCGCAATATGAATTGTACTCCCTCGCAAAAGGCAAGGGGTATTATGAGCCGGCTTGCCAAGCCAGTACGCAGGAGATTGACCAAGTGAGGTCGCTGGTACAGTAACTGGCTTTGGATTGGCAATATTTGGTTTGTTGGACGGAGCGAGCAAGACCGGTATCCATCGGATGGATATGGCTTGCTCGTTTTAGTTCGAGCGCATAATTATTTCCGAGAAGCGTGCCGCACAAGGTTCCACCGGCTTTTTGTGATATTACAAAATGTTGCGACACATCTCCTTTTACAACGTCCACTTTTCGACGGCCACCTTTGCGTCGTGGTCGTTGCCTTGCGCAATGGAGGCGAATTCGTCCGCGACCTTTTTGAACACGTCGATGAGGACGGGGTCAAAATGGGTGTCGGAGCTTACCATGATAATCTTGGCGGATATTTCAGGCGTGAATGGTTCCTTATAGGGTCTGGGGGAAATGAGTGCGTCGTAGACGTCGGCAATGGCCATCAAGCGACCCAACAGAGGGATGTCTTGGCCCTTTAGGCCGTAAGGGTAGCCGCTACCGTCCCATTTTTCGTGGTGCGTGCCCGCAATGATTTTGGCGTATTGTAAGAAGGGCTGTCGTTCCTCCCGTTCCTCCAATCTCTGGATGACTTCCACCCCCTTTACCACGTGGGTTTTCATGATTTCGAATTCCTCGGGCGTCAGTTTGCCGGGTTTGTTCAAAATGGCGTCGCTAATGCACACCTTGCCCACGTCGTGCAGTTGGGTCGAGGGAACGATGTACTCCATGTTCTCCCATGTGAGAACCTCGTCGGAATATGCGTTGTCCTCGATTAATTGGTCGATAAGCAGCTTCATGTATTTTTGCGTGCGGCTGATGTGTCCGCCGGTATATACGTCCCGAAACTCTACCAATTCGGCGATGGTGTTGATGATCGAGGTTTGGAGTCCGGAGACTTGTGACGTCTTTTCCTTGACCATCCCGATTAGGTTGTCGTTGAAATTCTTCAATTCCCTCTTTTGTTTCTCGATGAGCAGGTGGTTTTCGATGCGTTTCATTAGGATTGCGGCGGAGAAGGGTTTGGCCACGTAATCGACCGCGCCCAGGGCGAGGCCCTCCAACTCGTTCGTTTCTTCGGATTTTGCCGTGACGAAGATGACGGGGATTTCGGCGTACCTTGCGTCGGCCTTTAGGATTCTTATAACGTCGAATCCGCTCATGCCGGGCATGGCAATGTCTAGAAGGATCAAATCCGGCTTGACGGTCTCCAGAAACTTAAACAGCCTTTCTGCGGAAGGCAGGGCGTAAACCTCGTAAGAGCCCTTCAGCATATTTTTCCCTATGTTCAGGTTGGCTTGGTTGTCGTCAACCAGCATGATGGTCTGTCTTTTTCGTTCATACATGGCAATCCCCATTCCCTTCTATCAAGTTTAGTTGTTAGTTTCGTCACGCCCCGACAAGTCCAATGACGAGATGTCCTCAAAGGTCATGTTGTTGACTTGCTCGCGAAGCCAAGCGACGAGTTCCCCGCCGGACTCATATTGAAAGGATTCCAGTTGCTCCATTGCCGAGTCAACCCCGTCCATGTTGAACGCCGCACAGGCTTCAATCAACTCGTTAAGGAGCATGAGGTCGGGCATTGCGGCGGTGGGTTTGCGTTCGGAGGTGGAACCGTTGTCAAGCGCATGGTCGACGCCGTCAAGCAGGGCCACCACGATAGCTTCAAAAGAAGGGTGCCCGTCCTTGACCGCCTCGAGGTTCCCCGTCTTTGCGAGATGTTCCAATTCCTCGGCCATTTTGCCGACTTCCTGTGCGTAAAGGGCGTAGCTGGAGCCCTTGATTCCGTGAATGGCGATGGCGTAATCGGCAAGCTCCCCTTCCTCCATATACTCCCTCAAATCGTTTAGTAGGGGGCGGGTACCCGTCGCATAGGAATGCAAAATGTCCATAAGGACCGCCTCGTCGCCGTTAAAGCGCGCCAAAGCCTTGCCGACGTCCATTCCGTCTATGGTCAAGCCTGCCAAGAAAGAGGAGGCGCCGTCCGCGTCGGAACCTTCCTGGCTGGAAACCCGTCCGTCCGCATCCAGAGCGTCCCGTTCCAAATCCTTGTCTCTGACGAAGCGGCGAAGAATCGCATCCAGTCGCGCCGTGTCAATCGGTTTGGAGAGAAAGGCTTGGAAGCCTTGGCCAAGAAACATTTCCTCGTTACCGACGATGGCGTTGGCCGTCAACGCAATGATGGGGACGTTTTTGGCGTATTCCGTGCCGATTTCACCCCGTATGGCGCATGCCGCCTCGATGCCGTCCATTTCGGGCATCATGTGGTCCATGAATATGGCGTCGTAGCGGGGGTTGCCCGCCCGCACCATCTCGATGGCTTGCCTGCCGCTCATCGCACAGTCTATCTTTATTTTGTAAGGCTTCATCATGCCTTTTACCACGTCCAGATTCGTCACGATGTCGTCAACGACGAGTACGTGCGCATAGGAAAGGTCGGGGTGCGACACCGTCTTACTCATGGTGCGCTTGCCATGGGTGTACCGCAAGCTCATAAGGTTCTCGGCCACCGCCCTCCCAATCGGTTTGTCAATCACGAAGCCTTGGCGAAGGCGCACGTGGAACGTCGTGCCTTTCCCATACTCGCTCTCGACCGTGATGGTGCCGTCCATCATGTCTACCAGACGTTTGGTGATGGCAAGGCCCAAACCGGTTCCCTCGACTTTGCGGTTGGTCTGCACATCCACTTGGTTGTAGTCGGTGAACAATTTTTGAAGGCCCTCCGGCTTGATGCCTATCCCCGTGTCGCACACGCGGGACGTCATCCAGACGTCGGCGCCATCCCGCTCGAACGCCACCAGCCATTCCACCTTGCCGGAGTTCGTATACTTAAACGCATTGGAAAGAAGGTTGTTGAAGACTTGTTTGACGCGGATGTCGTCACCATAGAGGACGCCGGGCAAATCCTCGTCCACGCGGAGGTGAAATTCGATGGGCTTTTCGCCGATGCGTACAATGTTTAACGTCAAGATGTCGTTGATGAGGCTCGGGGTGTCATATTGGGTGGGATAGAGTTCGAACTTGCCGGACTCTATCTTGGAAATGTCAAGGATGTCGTTGACGATGCTGAGAATCGTCATACCGGAGAAGTGTATCTTCTCCAGTTTGTCTTCCATGTCGTCTTCGAGTTCGGGATTGCCGAGGGCGAGCTCCGAAAGCCCGACGACCGCATTCAGCGGCGTGCGTATCTCATGGCTCATCTGCGCAAGGAAATTGGTCTTTGCCACGTTTGCCCTCTCGGCCTCCTTTAGCGCGGTTTGAAGCAGCTCGTCACGACTCTCTATCTCTGAAATCATCTTTTTCTGTTCGCGTAGGTCGCGGGAGTATCCCGCAATGACGTAATCGTCGCCGTAAGGGACGCGCACCATCACGCATTCGGCGGGAATCGGGGTGCCGTCAGGCATCTGGTACGTCCATTCGTATTCACAAACCCCTTGCTCAACCGCTTCGCCAATCAGCGCGTTTGCCCTGTCGCTCGTTTTTTGCCCGTCGGGTTGGTACTCCGGAGCCAGTTCGGAATACCGCTCCAGATACTCTTGCTTGTCTGTAAGCCCAAAGAGGGTTACGACCGCCTCGTTGCACTCGATTAAGTTGTGTTCGCTATCCCAGAGGCGGCAAGCCAAAGGGGTGGCGTCCAACAGAAGCAGTATGCGCTCGTATTCTTGTTGGAGGGTGGCGGAATGCGCCCGTATGGTTTGGTTCAACGTTTCCAAATCGCGATTTTGCGCCTCGATTCGATGAAATGGTTTGGCGGTCAGGGTGGACAGGAAGAACGCCGAAGCCGCCCCAATGACCAGGAAGAACAGGGCGGAGTAGACGTGGCCCTTGAACGCGTCGCTCTGTGGGCTTTCGTCAAGCGGCGCGCTTACGGCGATGCGCCAGCCAAGCGAGGAACCCTCGATGCGAGTGTAGGCACAAAGGTGCTCCTCGCCCTGGAAGGAAAAATTATCCACTCCGTTCTCGGAATCCATCATCCTCTGGATGAGTGGGGATGCGGAGGCGATTGCCGGGTCGGCCGCACCGACAAAACCCCCGTCCTCGGTCAACATGAAGATGTTGCCGGTCTGCCATAACCGATGTCTTGCAAATACGTCGGTGAACGTCGAACTGGGAATGGTTATGGCCAGAATAAGGTCGGAATCCATCGGAGTGTAGACGTTCATTACGTATTCGTCCGTAGCGGAAACGTGAAAGGGGCTGGAAATCACGCCGTCGCCATGATACATTCGGTTGCGGTAATCCTCCCTCATGGCCAACTCGTCGCCGTGAAGGGGGATGCCGTAGCTTGCGACCGCCCCGTCCCGTCCGAAGACCAACATGGACGATATGGGTGGAAGCCCGCTGATGTTTTCCTTTGCGATTACCGCCATGAGCTCCGTCATTTCCGTAGGGGATTCGACTTTGGACAGGCGGCCCGCCAAAGTGGCGGCGTTTGCTTTCATTAAGCGCATTTGCATGCTGACCAGATTGTCTGCGATGCCGATGGCGAACTCGAGGTCCTGCTCCAACATTTTCTTCATGCTCCTGTTGGTGAAATACAGGCTGGACAAAAACATTGCCGCCGTCGTGACAAAAATGGTGAGGATGATTAATAGGATGGTTTTGGCTCTCATGGACATCGTCATTCCTCGCTTTCCTTTACGCCTTGATTCTCGGCCAACGCCTGTAGCCTTGCAATAATTTCTTCGAAGACCATGTCGTTTACCTGTTCGCGCAACCATGTGACGAGTTCCCCGCCGCTCTCGTATTGGAAGGACTCCAATTGGGTCATTGCCGCATCAACCCCGTCCATGTCGAACGCCTCACAGGCTGCATACAGCTCCCTCAAAAATGCGGGGTCCGGCACGGGGACGCGGGGTTTGTCCGCAGATTCGCCAAATGCGCCGAACGTCTCGACGACGAGGTTCAGCAGCGTCTCCGTCCGTAAGACGAAGGCCGCGTGTCCGGCCCTTACCCCGTCAATGTCCCTCATCATGGCGGCACTTTCCAGTTTTTTGGCCATATTGCCGACTTCCTCGGCAAAAAGGGCGTAACTGGCGGCCTTGATTCTGTGGGTGGTGACGGCGTAGTCCGTCAGGTTTTCCGCCATAAGGTACTCCTGCAGATTGAGGATGAGGCGTTTGGTATGTGTCGCATATGAGAGCAGCACGTCAATCAGGGCGGTTGCGTCGCCCCCGAAGCGTTCCAGCGCCCGCCGCGCGTCAATGCCGTCAATGGAGGGAAATGGGTAGTCCCCGTCGTCTGGGAGATGGGTTTCCTCCTCGTCGCCCCCGTCCTCCCAACGGTCTCCCCCCAAGTCCTTGTCCCTGACGAAGCGGCGGAGTACGGCGTCCAACTCCATGATGTCGATTGGTTTGGAGATAAAGTCTTGGAAGCCCTGCTCCAAGAACATTGCTCTGTTGCCGACGAGGGCGTTGGCCGTCAATGCGATGATGGGGATTGTCTGGGCGTACCTCGTGCCAATCCCCCGAATGGCGTGCGCCGCTTCCACCCCGTCCATTTCGGGCATCATGTAGTCCATGAATATGGCTTGGTAACGGGGGTTGCCGATGCGAACCATCTCCAGGGCCTGACGGCCGTTTATCGCACAGTCCACCTTCAATCCATATGGCTTCATCATGCCCTTGACCACGTCAAGGTTCGTCATAATGTCGTCGACGACGAGGACGTGCGCATAGGAAAGGTCAAGACGCACCAATTTCGCATTGGCGTCTGGTTTGGGTGGGGCGTCGTTTCGGTTCATGAGGTTTTTGGCCACCGCCCCGCCAATGGGGACGTCGGTTACGCGGGTTTGGCGCAGGCGCACGTAAAACGTCGAGCCCCTTCCATACTCGCTCTCTACCGTGATGGTGCCGTCCATCATTTCCACCAGGCGTTTTGTGATGACCAAACCTAGGCCGGCCCCCTCGATTTTACGGGTGGTTTCGCCGATGATTTGGGAGTAGTCCGAGAACAGCCGGGACAGGTTTTCCGGCTTGACGCCGATTCCCGTGTCCTTTACGCTGGATACGAGCCAGACGCCCTCCGGGTCTTCGGTGAAGGTGACCCGCCATTCCACGACGCCGGAATCGGTGTATTTGAACGCGTTGGAGAGGAGGTTGTCAAATATCTGCTTGATTCTTAGGTCGTCTCCATAGAGTGCACAGGGCAGGTCCTCGTCCAAGCGGAGGCGGAAGGTGACGGGCTTCTCCCCAATGTGTGCGACATTCACCGTCATAACGTCATTCAATAGGTTGGGGACGTCGTACTGAATGGGGGATAGGACGAATTGCCCCGACTCCATCTTGGAGATGTCGAGGATGTCGTTGACGATGCCGAGAATCGTCATGCCGGAGGAGCGTATGTTTTGAAGCCTCGTCTCCATCTCGTCCTCCAGGCCGTCCCCGTTGAGGGCGAGTTCCGAAAGTCCGACGACGGCGTTCAGCGGAGTGCGAATCTCGTGGCTCATATGGGCGAGGAAGTGGCTCTTGGCTTGCGAGTCCGCCTCTGCGGCTTCCCGCAACGCCTCCAATTCCTCGAATGGTTTTTTTATGAAGCGGGAGGCGACGGCCGCCGCCACGACGTTCAAGGTCAAGCTGACGGCGATGGTGCGGAAGACGCATCCGTCAAAGTTCCTTGCGGGGTTTTTGGAAGGGAAAGCGACCATACCGACCAAAATACTGAGCAAGAGAATTATGAAGTTGGTTGATACGATAACCGCAATCGTCCTACCCCGTATTTTCATGTCCGGGCCTCCTACAGCGTTTTCCAAATGTTTTAGGACTGTGAGGGCATGAAACGCAGAGCAGTCCGTGATATCAATATATGAGTTGTTTCGGGAAACGCCATTCTTTTTGCGGGGATAAAAAGCGTTGACTGAGAACCCTGCAACAAGCGTTATTGAGAACCATAACGCTCTACAGTTCCACTTCGTGGAACTTGCTCCGCAATTGAGAACTTTCCTATAAGGTAAAAGAAGCCGTTTTGAATCTTACGATTCAAAGCGGCTTCTTACACGTGACCATGGGACCTGGCGTCACGATATTTCGTATTTGATGTAAATTCGGTAAATCATGAGGGTGCCGGTTAGGTTGGCTCCGCCGGCGTGTCCCTTGAAAAGCAGTTGGGGGGCGCCGTTGTTCGCTTCCTGCGAGAACTCCCACTTGAATCCGTAGTCGGTATCCGTCAAGGTCGATTCGGCGGGATTCGCCCCGTCGGGCATTGCGCCATAGGCGATGGTGGTGGAAGCCCAAGTTCGTCCCTCCGTTGACAGGAAGGAGCGGAAGCCTTCGCCGTCGTCATACCTTCCCTGTACGACTACGTGAACTTTGTCGCCAGATTTCAGCGTCTGTTTCAATGGGACGTTCAAGGAGTCGACGTCATAGAAGTATACGCCCACGTTGTCTTCAAACAACGTATTCCCAGACTCGCCCCCGCTTGCCTCGACCGCACTCAAATCCACTTCCTCATACCCGTCCAAATCCTCCGCGGGAGGTCTAAGGTCGGCCAATTCGGGGGGGATGGTCGGCAATGCCGGAGGTGGCGTGGGTTCGTTCGATGGTTCGGGAACCTTGTCTTCCAATGGATGCTCCTTTACATGGTCGCTTATGGCCTCGTAAACGGCTTCCCCCATTGCTTGGTATCCCGTAACGTTGGGATGGAGGCCGTCCGCATTGTATTTTGCGAGTAATCGCGGAGGCTCGGCGGCGGGGTCTTTGAGCAATGCGTCAAAATCAAGGAGCCCGTCTATTTCCCCATCCGCATACTGTTGACGCAACCAGGCGTTAACTGCTTGGCGTATGGATTCCTTGGTGGTGGAATAGTAATCGGCGTTGCCGTAGGTGGGGGTGAGGGTACCGGCAAATACATAGATGCCCTGCGCCCGCGCCTTTTCAATCATTGTCGCATATTCTGCGGTGATACGGTCCACCAAGCTCATGTTGTTGGCCGAGCCAATGTCGTTAATGCCAATCAGAAAGACGAGGTAACCGACTTCTGGCTGTTGCAGTACGTCGCGGTCAAAACGGTCCTTCGCCGGTGGACCTTGGCCTCCGAAAATGGCGTTGGCGCCAATGCCCATGTTGATGACGGAGAGTCCTTGCGTATCGGCGTCGCCTTGTAGGTTTTGCGCCAACACGTCCGACCACCTCAGATAGCTGTCCGGCTTCTGTCCAAGGTAGGAGGCGTCCGTACCATAACCGTCGGTGATGGAGTCGCCGAAGCAAACGATGGACCTACCCTTGCGGGGAGACAAGACGTCGACGTTGGACAACGCGTACCAGTTCACGGGTGCGGACGTGCCCATCGTTGCGGCGGATACGGCGTCGCCCGCCTGTAGGAAGCTGTATGATCTGGAAGCGGCGTGGTGGGTCAAGGTGGACGGCATGGTTCCAAAGTATGTGGATACCGCAATCTTCTCCAAGGGTGACGAATGGTATATTACTGCGTCGGACGTTACCCGTCCCCTTGCGGGAATGGTGACGCTCTCGCTGCCGCCGTTGAAGGTTACCGCCGTGTCGGTGGCAACGTCAATGTGCGGTTTGCCATTCTCGGTCGGTCTGGCAATGTGGACGGAGTTGATGACCATGGGCGTCTGTCCGTACTCGTTGGAGAATGTAAACCGCAACGTGCTTCCTCCGGTAGACAGACGTATGATTTGGCGGAAGGTGGAATTCGCCAATTTGGGGGCCCTTGAGTCACTGGCGGATATGGAGTACTGCGAGCTTCCCCAAGTTCCGACCCATAAGTCATGGGAAGGGTCGATGGTCGGCGTTGCGGTCGGTGGCGGATTGGTCGTAGGTACGACGCTTGGAGTGGACGAAGGGGTTCCCGTCGGAGCGGTGGTTGCCGGAACGGATGGCTCCGGTGAACGGGTCGCGGGTACGACGCTTGGCGTGGACGAAGGCGTCTTCGTCGGTGCGGCGGAAGGCGTCACGGAAGGCGGCAGAGTGGCGGAAGCCGTCACGGATGGCGTCGGAGTGGGTGCCGCGGTGGGCAGGCTTGACGGCGTCGTCGGCTTCGCCGTGGCGACCGATTGGTTGACGACCCTTATGGATTGCCGAAGGGAGGTGATTCTCCGATTGGTCTCCTTGCTCCTTATTGTGGCCTTAATAGTGGATGAACCGGCTTTTTTGAGGGAGACGGACAACGTGGCTCGCCCCTTCTTGCCGGCCTTTACGGTGGCGATTGCCTTGTTGCTGGACTTCCAAGCCACTTTGCTTCGGGCGGGAAGCTTCTTGACCCGTATCGTCTGCTTCTTCTTGACCTTGCCGTTCTGGTTGGTTCTGGTGAATTTCGTGGTACGTATGTGCAGACTTGGCTTTTTGGCACCTTCAATGGCCAATGTGTTGCCAAGGGTCCCCAGTATCACTGCTAGAGCAATGAATAGGGCGGTAAATCTTCTGTGAAGATATTTATTCTCTTTGTTCATGGCGTATTCCTCCTACTTTGATATGTGTACCAAGTATACCACGCTTGTCATGGGTTGTGCAAATGAAACCTTGTACGGCGCATGCCCCTATTTATAGAGCGTCATAACCCTAGTTTGACAGAACGTACGTTCTGTCAAACTAGGGAGTGGTGTAAAGGGGATGAGGCATTTTATATATGCAAGTATCGGGAGGAGTTATAGAAAAAACACTTGCCATGCAACCACTCCCATGCTATAATTAGCACAAAGCATTTATCTTCTGTGTCTGGGCGTCGCCCGATTCTGTTAGTCATTCTACGAATTCAAAGAACGTCAATGCTTTTACATCACATCAAAAAAGCAGCGGGGTTCTCTGAGGGA
>QMCE01000364.1_pt1 | contig 45352 bp, 34 predicted proteins | sample 1821851 | NCBI WGS metagenome assembly QMCE01 (sample SAMN09453174, study PRJNA476694) | Termite gut metagenome, whole genome shotgun sequencing project. | isolation source: worker | host: Odontotermes sp. | place: South Africa:Pretoria | collected 2016-01-28 | reverse complement strand
TCCCGACATCGGCGAACGAAGTGAGCCGATGGAGGGATTCGAACCCCCGACCAGCTGATTACAAATCAGCTGCTCTGGCCAACTGAGCTACATCGGCAATATTTCCCGAAACTGACGCCCGACACCGTTTTTAACCGCCTTTGTTTCAATCTCAGCCGCCTTTTTCCAACGACCGCGGCCCTGTATCCGGCCCACTTGGGAGTGCAAATGTAGTGATTATTTCGTTATGTCCAAGAACCTGCGCTAAAAATCGCCTGTGGCTGCAAAAAATCGGGCGAAATCGGCTGCAAAAATAGTGGTTTTTTTTCGATCCGCCAAGAGTCGCGGTCAAATAAGGTCAAAAAAGTGGGCGGAAACCGAAAACACCGGCCGCCGCCCACCCGAAAACTAACCATCCCATCATCGAATATCCTCTCGTGAATCTCCTCATAAGGAGAACGTTCGGCGGGGTGGTTTTATTGTGTCGTGCGTTACTTTTTTGCACTTGTGCCGTCGGCCTTGCCGCCGCTCAGCGATTCGCGCATCTGGGTATCGGCCTGGATGTTCTGGAATTTGTAGTAATCCATGATGCCCAGATTGCCGTTGCGGAAGGCTTCGGCCATCGCGAGGGGCACTTCCGCCTCGGCCAGGATCACCTTCGCGCGGGCATCCTGCGCTTTTGCGCGGTTCTCGGCTTCGTGAGCCACGGCCATAGCGCGTTTCTCCTCGGCTTTGGCTTGGGCGATGTTCTTGTCGGCGTTGGCTTGGTCGATCTGCAGCTCGGCACCGATGTTCTTGCCCACGTCCACGTCGGCGATGTCGATCGACAGTATCTCGAAGGCGGTTCCGGCGTCGAGCCCCTTTTCGAGCACCACGCGCGAGATCGAGTCGGGATTTTCCAGCACCTGTTCGTGCGATGTGGCCGAACCGATCGACGAGACGATGCCTTCGCCCACGCGCGCAAGGATGGTCTCCTCGCCTGCGCCGCCCACCAGCTGTTTGATATTCGTGCGCACCGTCACGCGGGCTTTGGCGATGAGTTGGATGCCGTTCTTGGCGACGGCGCTGACCGGCGGAGTGTTGATCACCTTGGGCGTGACCGACATCTGCACCGCCTCGTAGACATTACGTCCGGCGAGGTCGATCGCGGTGGCTTTTTTGAAATCGAGGTCTATGCCCGCCTTCTCGGCCGAGATCAGCGCGTTCACCACGTTAACGACGTTGCCCTTTGCCATATAGTGGGCCTCCAATTCGTTGGCGTTCAGTTGCAGACCTGCTTTCGTTCCGGTGATCATGGCGTTGACTATCACCGAGGGCGGCACCTTGCGCCAGCGCATCAGCACGAGTTGCAGCAGGCCGATCCGCACACCCGAGATCTGGGCGTTGAACCACAGCCCCACGGGCACGAAATAGAGAAATATCAGCAGCAGGATGAACGACACCGCCACGATGACGAAGATATACCAGGGTTCCATAATATGAGTTTTAGATAATGATTTATGTTATGTTTTTTATCGAATCAACGTTAATGTGAGAAGATCCCCATCTATAACTCACATTATCCGGCTTTTCAAGCCGGTATTTATATCGCCACCCCCTAAATCCCCCTGCAAGGGGGACTCTGTGCCGCCGGGCGGCTCCGGTTATTTTACCGGTTTTACAATAAGGTCGAAATTCTCGAATCCGACCACCTCCACCTCGGTGCGCTGGTCGACAAAGCCGCCGGTGGTCTTTGCCTCGTAGTCGCGGCCGTCGATCGTCACTTTGCCCATCGGGGCCAGACGACCCTGCGCCACGCCGCGGTCACCCACCTTCACTTTTCTCTCGGGCGACTCCTGCGAGCGGCTCTCGATCTTGTCGCCCAGAGCGAACCTTTGCCACGTCTTTGCCCGCAGCGAGAACCATGTCGCCGCCACGGTCAGCACGATGATAATGGCCACCACGACCAACAGCCCCCGCACACCGTACGAATCCCACGCCAGCCACGCCGCGCCGCCGTAACATCCCAGCGCGCCGATCGCCGCAATGGTTATTCCCGGCAACAACACGAGTTCGACCACGAGCATCAGAGCGCCCACAACAATCAACAGAGCAATCAACCAAGACATAATTTCTTCGAGTTAGAGCGTAAAGATACAAAAAAAATTCGGAAACCCGCGCTCTTACCGTGGATTTTTCGAAAGTTTTACCTCCACTTCGGGGCGTGCGATGCGGTAGGTTTCGAGGGCCGAGCGCAGTCGGACAGCTACCGCCGCGTCGATGGGTGCGACGATGAACATCTCTCCGCCGCGAACCACATCCATGCCGCCGCCCGTCGCCTCGGCGATGATATCCCTCAGCGCGGGCGACAGTTCCGCCTCACCCGCAATCTCCACGCGGTAAATCTTGTCTTCGCCTGCCGCCGGGTCGATGTACACTCCGTCCATCCACACCACGGCGCTCGGTGCACGGAATCCCGCCCTGCGCAACTGTTCCACCGCCGCGTCCGCCCTCTGCTCGGTCGGAAAACCACCCGCGAAGTAGCGGAACCGTCCGTCGTCGCCTCTGAGCACCGCCATCGGATGGGCGCCGCGGAAGATCGACGGCGACTGCGACGACGAGAACCCGCCCACAAGCACTCGCCAGATCACACCCCGCGGCCAGATCTCGACCGTCGGGATCGGGTTGGAGGCGCTGTATGGCGAGCCGCCGACGGTGATGTCGCTGTAATCGAGAAAGAGCCGCTGACGCAGTGCGATATCTTCGAGTCCGGCGAGCGATTCGGGCCCGGGAAGCGCCGCGGCGACACGACGCAGCGAATCCGCCGCCGCGCCATTGCCGATCTCTGCGGCCAGAGCCATTTCGTACTCTGTGAGCATCCGTTTTTGCAACACATAGTCTGCCAGCGGGGCCGGTGCACCCGTCTCCCGTTCGAGAGGCTGTTGTTCGCGCAGTCGCACGAGGCCATCTTCGAAAAGCGCCAGCAGGCCGCGGCGGTTGCGCAGATCGGCCAACAGGTTGTAGAGGTAGCTTTTGCTGTCGAAGATCTGCTCCCATGTTCCGGCCACGCGGTTTTCGAGATCGGACAATCCGCGCCGGAGCCTGTCGAACTCCCAGCGGATTGTGTCGGCGTCGGCCTGTGTGACGGCGCGGTCGTAGTCGGCGGCCAGAGCTGCCAGACGATCATGACCGGCGCGATATTCGGCCACAAGACGCGGAACCTCGCTCTCGGCCCTCTGCGCGGCGTGCAACTCTGCCGACTGTTCGGGCGCGAGACCCTGTACGAACCACGAATCGTATACCAGATTTGCCGGATGGTACTCCGCGGCGTCATCATCCTGCGGCGACTCCGTCGGTGTCGGCGGCCCTCCGGCGAGAGTTGCCAGGATCCACTCCTGCTCGATGGTGTTGATCTGCGAGGCGATGCGGGCCATGCGGCTGCGTATATCGAACACCCGCTCCTCAAGACCCGCTATTGCTGCCGAACCGGCGGCGCGCGCAAGTGTGTCGGTGCGAAGTGCGCGGCGCAGCGAGGTGATCTCGGCGGCGAGCGAATCGGCCGTGTGCACCAACGCCGCCTCATCCGCGATCAGCACACGATACTCGGCATTGTCTTCGAGCCCCGCGATGATCGTACGTTGTTGCGCCGAGGCCCCTGAGATCCCCGCCAGCACCGCGATCACCGCAACCATATATCGTTTCATTTCCACCATTTCAACAGGAAAAGCTGCAACAGTCCGAATATCTCAAGTCGCCCCAGCAGCATCAGCAGCGTGGAGAACCACATAAGTCCGGGCGACAAATGGGTCGCGCCGGCAAATCCGCCCGCCTCGCCGAAGCCCGTGCCGACGTTCGACAGATTGCCCACCGCCATCGAAAAGGCCGACGAAAAGTCGTAGCCGCACGCCGCGAAAACTATCGTCCCGACCCCCATCATGAAAAAATAGGCCACGATGAACAGCATCGCGAACCCGAGCGACGAACTCTCCTGGGTGACGCCGCTCAACTTGATGCGGATGATCGCGTTGGGATGTTGCTGCTGGCGTATCTGATGGCGCAACACTTTTGCGGCCAGATACACCCTGTCGGCCTTCAGTCCGCCCGAGGTCGATCCGGCGCAGGCGCACTGTATTCCCGCCAGCATCAGCACCACCATCGCCAGCGGGCCCCACACGTTTGTGTCCGCCGCCACGAACCCGGTCGTTGTCGCCGTCGCCACGGTCTGGAACGACGAAAAACGCAGCGCTTCCCACCACGAGTCGTAAGTTCCGTTGGCCGTCACGCTCGCGGCGATCATAAAAGTCATCGCGACCAGACACAGCACCCAATAGCGCACCACCTCCGAGCGGAAGATATTGTTCCTCCGTCCCGTGAGTGTTGCGAATATCACTCCGAAATGGATCCCCGCCGCCGCCATAAACACCATCGTTACAGTCTCGATAGCGGGACTGTTCCACCAGGCGATGCTCAGGTTGTGGGTCGAGAAACCTCCCGTCGCCACCGTCGCCATCGCGTGGTTCACCGCGTCGAACCATCCCATGCCCGCCACCATCAAAGCCGCGCAGCACGCCGCGCTAAGTCCCAGATAGACGCCCAGCAGGATGCGGATGATCTTTCCCGAGGTGTATTTGTAGTCGTCCCGCGCCAGAGACGACATCTCCACGTGCGACACCATCATCCGGCTGCGGCCCAGCACCGGCATTATTATCATCGCGAACATCACCACCCCCAAGCCGCCGATCCAACTGGTGCACGACCGCCAAAAAAGCAACCCCGCGGGCATAGAGTCTATATCCACGATGATGGTCGAACCTGTCGTCGTGAAGCCCGAAGTGCTCTCGTACCACGCGCCCGTCAATCCGAACGGCGCGCCCCACAACAAATATGGCAGCATGCCCACCACACACGACGCCAGCCACGCTCCCACCACTATGCAGTAGCTCTCCTTGTTGGAGATGTTCTTCTCCCGCGGAAAAGCCACCACCGGCACCGCACCGATCACAAAGGTGATCCCCGCCGCCGCGAGCAGTGCCGTGAACGCATGGGTCACACCCTGGGTGAGGCTCACTCCCGCCGAGGCGAGCATGAACACCGCGTCGAGGAGCAACACCAGACCTATATATCTATATATGACCTTTGCCCTCAACTATTTTAAACCGTTAAAAAACTCCTTTGCGGTCATGCGGCGCCCGCCGGCCGGTTGCAACTCTTTTATCGCGACCCAATTTTGCCGCGGGTCGAACTCGGCGTCGAACAGCTTCAGCGTCGTGCCCTCAAACTCAGTCCAAGCGGCGGGGTAAGGTGACAGGCCGCGGATGAAGTTCACAATTTCCGGGCCCGGGCGGCTCCAGTCCACGCGGCAATCCTCGCGGAAGATCTTCGGCGCGGGCTTGAGGCCGGCTTCGGGGATATCGCTCTGGCTCAGCGGGACGACGTTTCCCCCGACGATGCGATCGACGGTGAGAGTCACGAGTTCGGCCCCCGCCACCATCAACCTGTCGTGCAGCGATCCGGCGTTGTCTGTGGGGTGGATCGGCATCTCGACGCGACCGATGATGTCGCCTTTGTCGATCTCGGCGTTGAGCATGAAGGTGGTGAGGCCGGTCATCGTTTCACCGTTGATTATCGCGTGGTTGATCGGCGCCGCGCCGCGGTATTGGGGCAGCAGCGAGGCGTGCAGATTGAAAGTCCCCCGTTGCGGCAACGACCACACCACCTCGGGCAGCATGCGGAACGCGATCACTATCCCCAGGTCGGGTTTCAGCGCGTGCAACGCCTCGATGAATTCGGGCGCGCGCAGTTTCTCGGGCTGCAAAACGGGCAGTCCGACCGAGGCGGCGTACTTTTTCACCTCGCTTTCGTGCAGCCGTTGTCCCCTGCCCGCGGGCCGGTCGGGAGCGGTCACCACACCCACGACGTCATACCCCCCCTCGACGAGGCGCCGAAGCGAGACGGCCGCGAATTCCGGCGTGCCTAAAAAAAGTATTCTCAGATCCTTACCGTTCATTCTTACAGATCCCGAGCCGGTGGCCCATTTTCGTCTCCTTTGTTTCGAGATATCGGCGGCTGTGCGGGTTGGGCGCGATCACTATCGGCACGTTCTCCACCACCGACAGTCCGTAGCCTTCGAGCCCGGCGCGTTTCAGCGGATTGTTGGTGAGCAGACGCATGCGGGTGATGCCCAGCTCGTGCAGTATGCTCGCCCCCACGCCGTAGTCGCGCTCGTCGACCCCGAACCCGAGCTTCACATTTGCCTCGGCGGTGTCCAGACCCTCGTCCTGAAGTTTGTAGGCCGCGATCTTGTTGAACAGGCCGATACCCCGTCCCTCCTGGTTGAGGTATACCACCGCGCCGCGCCCTTCGCGCTCGATCATGCGCAGCGCCTCGTGCAGTTGGGGCCCGCAGTCGCAGCGGCACGAACCGAGTATGTCGCCCGTCATGCACGACGAGTGAACCCGCACAAGCACCGTCTCGCCCGGGCCCCACTCGCCTTTGGTTATTGCGATGTGCTCAAGCCCGTTCGATTTTTGTATGAACGGCGTGATGCGGAAATCGCCCCACTCGGTGGGCAGGTCTACCGTGGCGCCCTTCGTGACTATGCTTTCGTCTCTCAGGCGGTAGGCGATCATATCGGCGATCGAGATGATCTTCAGCTCGAAGCGTTTCGCTATTTCGAGCAGTTCGGGCAGCCTTGCCATCGACCCGTCGTCATTCATTATTTCGATCAGCGCACCGGCGGGCTGCAAACCTGCGAGCCGCGCAAGGTCGATCGTCGCTTCGGTGTGGCCCGGACGGCGCAGAACCCCTTTCGAGAGTGCGCGCAGAGGAAAAATATGTCCCGGGCGCCCCAGGTCGGAGGGCTTCGTGGCGGGATCGGCCAGCGCACGGATCGTGGCCGCGCGGTCGGAGGACGACACCCCGGTGGTGCAGCCGCCGCCCAACAGATCTACCGACACGGTGAACGGTGTGCCCAAAAGCGAAGTATTGTTGAGGGGCTCCATCATGCCGAGTTCGAGCCGGGCGCAACGATCCTCGGTGAGCGGCGCACACAGTACTCCGCGTCCGTGATGGAGCATGAAGTTGACCGTCTCGGGAGTGATCTTCTCGGCCGCCACCACAAAATCGCCCTCGTTCTCCCTCTCCTCGTCGTCGACCACGATCACCACCTTTCCCGCGCGGAAATCCTCCAACGCCTCCTCGATGCTGTTAAGCACTTTTCCTTTTTCTGCCGACATATCTCTTTTTTAGTTTTTGATATTGAATGATGTACCACTCGACGTTGAGCAGGCCCGAGTCGTTGGTGGCTTTGTATGTAAGGTACACCGCGACGGGCATCAGCACCAGCGTCGGGATCCATCCTCCCCAGAACGCGGGCCACGTTCCCTCTTTTGCGAGTTTTTCGCCCGTGATGAAGATCACGTAGTAGATCACGAAGAAGGCCACCGAGATGATGATCGGCATCCCCAGGCCCCCCTTGCGGATGATCGCCCCGAGCGGCGCGCCGATCAGAAAGAATACTATCACCGCCACCGGCAGTGACCACTTCTTGTGCCACTCGATCTGTGCGCGGTACAATTGGTTGAGGGCATCTTTAGTCATGGTTTCGTCCCACGTGATCACCCCTTTTGAGTTCGCGGCGGCCAACTGCGCCTGATTGTAGAGGCGGTCTTTGCGTTCGACGGAGAAGCCCTCTATCGAATCCAGCAACTGGGTCATGCGGCGGGAGTCGAGACTGCGGCGCGCCTCTCTGGTCGCCGTCATCACCATCGTGTCGCGCGAGAACAGATGGTCGTACAACAGCGGACGGTACGTGCGCGCCGTGGCGGCATTCACCTCGCGGTTCAGCGAGTCGATGTCGACCTTCAACTGGGCCACGTTCTTAGCGGTGGCATTGTTGCCGAACAGGCTCTCGTCGGTGCGGCTGAAATCGTAACCCGGGGTCAGTTCGAGACTGTGCTGCGACTCGAAAGATGTGTTTTCCAACGAGTTGGCGTCGTACCAGTCGCGGCCGCGTGTGAAACGGTAGTTCTCGCCGCCGAAAAGCTGCACGTCCAGAAACCGCCGGTCGTCCGTCAGGCGGATGTAGCCCGAGTCGGCCACCGTCACCATCATCTCGTCGTTGCCGCCGCTGGTGTCGTATATCAACAGATCGCGCAGAAGGCCCGTCACCGGATCCTGGTGCTCGACGCGGATGGACATGTTCTCCACCCCGTTGAAGAATTGTCCGTTCTTGAACTCTATCTTTTGCCGCTGTTCCCGCACGTCGTACATTATCGCCGATATTTTGCGGTTGGAGTAGGGAACCAGATTGTTGGAAACGAAGAAACTCGCCGCCGCCATGCCGATAGTCACGATGAACAGCGAAAAGAGGATCCGCGGCAGCGACACACCCGCGCTTTTGAGCGCCAGCAGTTCGTAATTCTCCCCGAGGTTGCCCATCGTCATGATGGCCGCAAAGAGCGTGGCCAGCGGAAAACCCATCGCGATGAGGAACGACGTGCCGTGGAAAAGTATCTCGATGATCAATCCCGCGCCGAGCCCCTTGCCCACCATTTCGTCGATGTACTTCCACAGGAAATTCATCATCAGCACGAAAAGCACGATGAAAAAACTCGCAACCATCGGCCCGAGGTACGACTTGAGGATCAGCTTGTCGACCGTCTTTATCAGTTTCATGCCATGCGTGCGGGGACTACCCCGCCGTTTAATGTGCAAAGATACGATATTTTATCTAATTTTGTCGCGTGAGGGTGAGTTTCCATACGTTGGGCTGCAAGGTCAATTTTGCCGAGACCTCCACTTTGGCGCGCGAATTCGCCGCCGCGGGGTTTACGCGGGTGGGCCCGGGGTCGGGCGACGAAGATGGCGAGGGCGGCGAGGGCGGCGGGGGCGACGGGGGCGGCAGCGTTCCCGCGGCCGATGTCTATGTGGTGAACAGTTGCTCGGTGACCGCCGCGGCCGACAAAAAATGCCGCAATCTCATAGCGCGGCTCCATCGCCGTTCGCCCGGGGCGCGGATCGTCGTGACGGGGTGTTACGCACAGTTGGCTCCCGAGCGCGTGGCCTCGATTCCGGGTGTGACGGCTGTTTTCGGAAACAATTTCAAGGGCGATATCGCGCGGATCGTTGCTGAGCTTTTGCCGGCGGGCGCTACCCATTGCGGCTACTCGGAGATAGAACGATTTTACCCCGCGTGGTCGGCGGGCGACCGGACACGATCTTTTTTGAAAGTGCAGGACGGATGCGACTACCGGTGTTCATATTGCACGATACATTACGCCCGCGGGGCGAGCCGAAACGCACCCGTCGCCGAGTTGATCGAACAGGCTCGCGGGATCGCCGCCCGCGGTGTGCGCGAAGTCGTGATCACGGGCGTCAACACAGGCGATTTCGGCCGCACGACGGGCGAGAAATTTATAGATCTGTTGCGCGCGCTCGACACTGTGGAGGGGATAGAGCGTTACCGGATCTCGTCGATCGAACCCAATCTGCTCACCGATGAGATCATAGATTTTTGCGCCTCGTCGCGCGCGTTTCAGCCACATTTCCACATCCCGTTGCAGAGCGGCTCCGACCGTGTGTTGGGGCTGATGCGGCGCAGATACACCGCCGAGAGGTTTGCCGAACGTGTGGAGCGGGTGCGTCAGGCGATGCCGGATGCTTTTATCGGGGTCGACGTGATAGTGGGTTTCCCGGGCGAGACGGAGGCCGATTTCGAGGCCACGCGCGCGTTTCTGGAGCAGGTGCGTCCCTCGCAGCTGCATGTTTTTCCCTATTCGGTGCGTCCGGGAACTCCCGCCGCCGAGATGCCGGATCAGGTGCCGCCGAAAGTTGCCGCCGCCCGCGCCGCGGTGTTGGGTGGGTTGAGCGACGTGTTGCTTGCCGAATTCACGGCCCGATTTGCCGGCACTCGCGCCAGCATTTTGTGGGAGGCCGGAACGCCGCCGGCGAATAGTGTCACGCAGAGGTCGGATCAGGGGCGTTTGATGTCCGGTTTCACGGCCAACTATCTGCGCGCCACGGCTCCTTACGACCCGGCGCTGGTGGGCACGATCACGGAAATTATTCTTTAGCGAGGTATTGTTCCGCCGCCTCCAACGCCTCGAAAAACTCCTCGCCGAAACGCCTCACGATCGCCTCGCGCAACATGCGGAACATCGGCACACCACGCTCGCGGCCAAGCGTTCGCGCGCAATCGCACACAGCCCAGCGGTGGTAATTCAACCCCAGTGAGCCGTCGCCGAAACGCACCACACGGATCGGGTAGAGATGGCAGGAGATCGGTTTCCGAAACGCCGTCCGCCCCTCGGCCCAGGCTTTTTCAATCGCGCAGAGAGCCACCCCGTCCTCGTTGCAGGAGTACGCGCACTCGGCGTCGTCCACCAGAGGGGTCACAAGGTCGCCGTCCGGGTCGATCACCGCGAAGCCCTGCCGCTCGATCTCCGCCACGCCCGCCGCCGTCATGCAGGGCTTGTACGCAGAGTACTCCTCGGCGAGGATGCGCGCTTCGTCGGCTTCGAGCGGCGCACCGGCATTGCCCTCCACGCAGCAGATGCCGCGGCACGCCGACAGATCGCACAAAAACCGCTCGGTGATGATATCGGTGCTTACTATTTTTCCGTCAATTTCTATCATAACTCTTCACTCCTGTCAGGGATTGAGCAGGTCTGTATTGCGATAGGAGAGTATATCGTCGATCATTTCGAGATATCCGGCGGCCTCGGCGTTCAGAGGCGACAGCTCGGCTACGCGGGCGAATTCGTTTGCGGCGGCTCCGAACTCTCCGGCGCGGTAGTGCTCGCGTCCGGCGGCCAGAAGCTCGCGGATCCGCGTCGAGGAGATATCCATCTGCGGCGCGTCGTCCAAAACCGTGAACCCGTCGGGCCAGCCGTCGCGGTCGTCGCCCGGGCGCGGGTATACATATATGGGGTATCGGCCGATGATCTTGTCCGCCTCCCTCCAGCGGGTCATTCCGGCGGCGTTGTCTCCGCCGATCAGAATGGAAAACCGCGTGTCGGGAAACCGCTCCTCCAAAAACCGCAGAGTGTCTATCGTGTACGAAGGTCGTGGCAGGGTCATCTCCACCGCCGAGGCCTGTATGTGATAAGGGTATCGCGACGCGGCGGCCGCACGTTCCGCCCCCTCGAAACGTTCCACCTCGGGTGCGAGCCCATCGGCATCCTTGAACGGGTTTTGGGGCGAGACCACCATCACAACCATGTCGGCAAGGTCGTGTTCGACGGCGTACTCCGCGATGGCGACGTGCCCGCGGTGGACGGGATTGAACGACCCGAAGTAGAGCATCACCCGCCGCGACAGAAAAGGCGCCACCAACCGTGCGATCTCATCGGCGGCACGCTCCACCTGGTCGTTCACTATGATATGGTCGAACTCTCCGGCGTGGCGTGTCTCGGCTTCGGCTTTTGCGAGACGTTTTTCGATGCTTTCGGGCGAGTCGGTCCCGCGGCCCTCCAGTCGGCGGCGCAACTCCTCGGGCGAGGGGGCCATCACGAAGAACGACATGGCCCGATCACCGAAGATACTCTTGAGCCGGATGCCGCCCATCACATCCACGTCGAAAGCACAGGCGTTGCCCCGTTCCCAGATCGCCTCCACCTCGCTGCGCAGTGTGCCGTAGCACGTTCCGGCGTAGACCTCCTCCCACTCGACGAACGCATCCTCGGAGACCAGACGGCGGAACTCGTCGGGCGACACGAAGTGGTAGTCGCGTCCGTTCCGTTCCGTTCCGCGCGGCGGGCGCGATGTGGCCGACACCGAGAATTCGATCCCCGGCACCCGCTTCATCAATTCGCGCACCAACGTGGTTTTGCCCGATCCGCTCGGCGCCGAGAATATCAACAACTTTCCCATTAGTTATCGAGTTATGAATTATGAGTTATGAATTATGAGTTAAACTACGCAAAATGATCTTGTGCGTAGCGGTTGCGCGTTAGCCAACTCATCACTCATCACTTATAACTCATAACTTTCTTAAAGAATATTAAGCAACTGCTCCTTGATCTTTTCGAGTTCGTCTTTCATCTGCACCACGAGGCGCTGGATATCGGCGTCGTTGGCTTTCGACCCCAGGGTGTTGATCTCGCGGCCCATCTCCTGGGCGATGAAACCGAGTTTGCGCCCCACTCCCTCCTCTTGGGACGAGGCCGTGGCGCGGAAATAGTCGCAGTGTTTGGCAAGGCGCACCTTCTCCTCTGTGATGTCGAGTTTTTCGACCCAGAAGACCAACTCCTGTTCCAGACGGTTGGCGTCGACCGTCACTCCCGCCGCCGCGACGTTTTCGAGGATCCGCGCCCTCACCGCCGGAACACGCGCCGCCTCGTAGGGTTCGACCGCGGTCATCAGCGCCTCTATTCCGTCCACCCGTGCCAGCATGTCGGCCATGAGAATCGCACCCTCCTGCGCGCGGAAAGCGTCGAGGGCGTCCAGCGCACCGGTCAGAGCACTCGTCAGTGCGGCCGCCTGCTCTTGGGGTACCTCGGCCCCCTCGCAGGTGGTCATCACGTCGGGCAGACGCAGTATGGCAGCCATGATGGCGGCGTTGGCACTGTCGCCGACCAGGCCGTTGAGGGCGATCTTTTCGCGGTTGGCGATCGCTTTGATCTGGCGGAAATAGTCGCCGAAAACCTCGGCGTTGATACGCGCGCCCTCACCGCCCGCACCCTCCTCCAGCGTGACATGTACATCGGCCTTGCCGCGCGATATTCTTGCACCCGCCACCGAGCGCACCTCGTGTTCGAGCGAGCGGTATGCGGCGGGCATTTTGACCCCCAGATCGAGACCTTTGCTGTTGAGAGAGCGCACCTCGACCGAGATCTGTCGCGGGCCGGCGGCGGCAGTGGATTTGCCGTATCCGGTCATAGATTTTACCATGGGTGAAATATTTATTTTAAAGCACAAAGATAGAGAAAAATTTTATTCATATATTTGCGCTTTGCAATGTTCAACCTAATTCCTCTGAATACATGAAGAAGTACAATTTCAACGCCGGTCCTTGTGTTTTGCCCCGTCCGGCGGTAGAGGCCGCGATCGACGCCATTCGCGATTTCGACGGCACGGGCATCGGTATTCTTGAAATTTCGCACCGCACCCCGGGCTGGGAACGTGTTATGGCCGAGACGGAAGCGCTTTGGCGCGACCTGCTTGCCATTCCCGACGACTACGCGGTACTGTTCCTGGGCGGCGGAGCTTCGACGCAGTTTTTCGAAGTGCCGGCCAATCTGCTGAAGAAGAAGGCCGCCTATCTCCAGACAGGAGTGTGGGCAAAGAAGGCCGCGAAGGAGGCGAAATTCTACGGCGAGGTCGAAATAGTAGCTTCGTCCGAGGATAAGAATTACACATACGTTCCGAAAAACTATACCGTTCCGGCAGACGCCGACTATTTCCACATCACCACCAACAACACGATCTACGGGACGGAGATCCACACCGATATGGATTCTCCCGTGACGCTGGTGGCCGACATGTCTTCGGACATCATGTCGCGTCCGGTGGATGTGCGCAAGTACGGGGTGATCTACGGCGGCGCGCAGAAGAATGTCGGCCCGGCGGGGGTCACTTTCGTCATCGTGCGCAAGGATCTTTTGGGTTCGTCGGGCCGGTCGCTCCAGACCATGGTCAACTACGCGACGCACATCGGCGCCGAGGCGAGGGACAACTCGATGTTCAACACGCCGCCCGTGTTCCCGATCTATGTGATGTACCAGACTCTCAAATGGGTTAAGTCGTTGGGTGGTGTCGAGGCGATGTATGCGCTGAACCGCAAGAAAGCCGATCTGCTCTACGGCGAGATCGACCGCAACCCGCTGTTCACAGGCACCGCCGTGAAGGAAGACCGCTCGATCATGAACGTATGTTTCGTGATGGCTCCCGGACACGAGGCGCTGGAGGGCGAGTTCATGAATTTTGCCAAGGAGCGCGGCATGGTCGGCATCAAGGGACATCGCTCGGTGGGCGGTTTCCGTGCGTCGATCTACAACGCGTGTCCGCTCGAAGCTGTCGAAGCGTTGGTGAAATGTATGCAGGATTTTGAGGCGAGCAAAAAATAAGAGTTATGAAAATTTTATTGGCAACCGAGAAGCCTTTTGCGGCGGAGGCCGTCGACGGCATCAAAAAGATAGCGACCGAGGCGGGCCACGAAGTCGTGATGCTCGAAAAATATGAAGGGACGGCGCCGTTGTTGGCCGCGGTGGCAGACGCCGAGGCGATAATCATCCGCAGCGACAAGATCACCGCCGAGGTGGTGGCCGCCGCGCCGAAACTCAGGATCGTGGTTCGCGCAGGAGCGGGTTACGACAACGTTGACCTGGCGGCATGCACGGCTCGCGGGATCGTGGTGATGAACACCCCGGGTCAGAACTCCAACGCCGTGGCCGAGCTCGCGCTGGGCATGATGATATTCATGGCGCGCGGACAGTTCTCGCCCGGCACAGGCACCGAGCTGAGGGGCAAAACCCTCGGCATCCACGCTTACGGCAATGTGGGTCGTCTGGTCGGTCTGTTGGGCAAGGGATTCGGGATGAACGTGGTGGCTTTCGACCCGTGGGTGAGCGACACCGTTTTCGAGGTGGACGGAGTGGAGAAAGCCGCCGATGTGGCCGATCTCTACCGTCGCTCGAACTATCTGTCGCTGCACATTCCCGCCACGGCCGAGACCAAGGGCAGCATCGGTTACGATCTTCTGACGAGCATGCAGCGCGGGGGCACTTTGATAAACACCGCCCGCAAGGAGGTGATCGACGAAGCAGGTCTTGCGCGCGCACTCGAAGAGCGCACCGACCTGAAGTACGCAACCGACATCGCCGCCGATACGCAGGGCCAGCTCGCTGAAAAGTTCGGCAAGCGTGTCTTCGCGACGGCAAAGAAGATGGGCGCCGAGACTGCCGAAGCAAACATCAACGCAGGTCTGGCCGCCGCACGTCAGATCGTCGATTTCTTCGCAACGGGCAACTCTAAGTTTCAGGTGAATAAATAAATCAGTTATGAGTTATAAGTTATGAATTATGAGTTAAGCTAACGCGCAAAAAAATTCTGCGTAGCTAACTCATAACTCAATAATTCATAACTCATAATTAAAACTCACAACAATGGCAAAGATAAAACCGTTCCGCGGGGTGAGACCCCCGAAAGAGTTTGCCGCCCGGATTGCGGCGCGTCCGTACGATGTGCTCAACTCGAAAGAGGCGCAGACCGAGGCGGGCGAACACTCGTTGCTGCACATCACCAAGCCCGAGATAGATTTCACGCCCATCGCCGACGAACATTCGGAAGGGGTGTACGCAAAGGCGGTCGAAAACTACAAGAAGTGGAAAGCAAACGGCTGGCTGGTGCAGGACCCCGAGGAGTACTATTATATATACGCCCAGACGATGGACGGCCGCACGCAGTACGGTCTGGTTGCGGGCGCAAGCGTGCAGGACTACCTCGACGGCAAGATCAAAAAGCATGAACTCACCCGCCGCGACAAAGAGGAGGACCGGATGATCCACGTCCGCCGCCAGAGCGCCAACATCGAGCCGGTGTTCTTCGCCTATCCCGCCAATCGGGAGATGGACGCGATCGTCGCGAATGTCGTCGCGGGCACTCCCGAGTACGACTTCATCGGCGAGGGCGACGGGTTCGGACACAAGTTCTGGAAGGTGACCGACCCTGCGACCATCGCCCGCATCACGCAGATCTTCGCCGAGCAGATACCCGCCCTGTATGTCGCCGACGGACATCATCGCACCGCCGCCGCAGCACTCGTGGGCCAGGAGCGTGCAAAGGCCAATCCCAACCATACGGGCGATGAGGAGTACAACTACTTCCTGGCGGTTATTTTCCCCGACGACCAATTGAAGATCATCGACTACAACCGCGTGGTGAAAGATCTGAACGGTCTCACTCCCGCCGGGCTTGTCGAGGCGCTGGGTCGTGACTTCATCGTCGAGGATCGCGGTACGCAGGAGTATCGTCCGACGGGTCTGCACAACTTCGCCATGTATCTGGGCGGCAGGTGGTACAGCCTCACCGCGCGCGCCGGAACATACAACGACGCCGACCCGATCGGTGTGTTGGACGTGACGGTGCTGTCGAATCTCGTGCTGGACAAAATTCTGGGAATAAAAGATCTGCGTACGGATAAACGGATCGACTTCGTGGGCGGAATCCGCGGTCTTGGCGAACTCTCCAAAAGGGTCGACAGCGGCGAGATGGCGGTTGCGTTCGCTCTCTATCCGGTGTCGATGCGGCAGTTGATCGACATCGCCGATACGGGCAACATCATGCCTCCGAAAACAACATGGTTCGAACCGAAGTTGCGGTCGGGCCTTGTGATTCACGAATTCTGACGCATTCGTTCATAGTGGAAAGTGGAAAGTTGAAAGTTGAAAGTGGAGTTACGCGCAATAGTTTGTGGCGCATGTGTCTTTTTTGTGTCGCGTTAGCCTCACTTTCAACTTTCAACTCTCAACTTTCCACTGCCCAGAGTCTTGAGTGGGATCTGCGCTTCGACACCAAGTTCGACAATCGCGAGTACGACGGGGTGAAGTATCTGGGCACCGTGCCCTCGATCACCTTTTTCAGCCTCCGTCTGGCACCCGCCGTGGGGATCGGTTGGCGGGGCGAGAGCAAGGGCGACGGGGTACGGCACCGTGTGATGGCCGGTGTGAGCTACACTCTCGACATGGGAGCCGACGCGGGCGGGCGCGACCCCGAGCCGTTGGTGTTCTACAACTACCGCTCGCCCGAGTATGGCCTGTGGGCGGGGAAGTTCGAACGCCGCCACCTGATCGGATCCTACGCGAGCGCCATATATGCCGGTTCGTACGTTTTCTACGACAATGTGATCGACGGTTTCGCGCTGCAATACCATCCGCGGCGCGGCCGGCTCGAATTGGTTCTGGACTGGGACGGGATGGCCTCGGAGACGGAGCGCAAGAGTTTCCGCGTGCTTTCGGCCGGAGAGTGGTCGCCGGTTGCGGCGGGTGCGGGGCGTTGGTTGGCGGCGGGTTACAGTTTCGACATGTACCACCTCGGCTCACGAACGGGGATGGGCGACGGAGTGGTCGACCACATACTCGTCAATCCGTGGATCGGTGGCGCTTTCGAGCGTCTGGTTCCGTGGTTCGAGCGGCTGAGCGTGAAGGCGGGATGGATGGGCGCGTTCGACCGCGACCGCGGGGGCGAAAACCGTTGGCTGACACCCGGCGGCGTGAGCGTCGAGGCCACGATACAGCGCAAAAAGGTGGGCGTGCGCAATATTTTCTACTCCGGCGGTCTGCTGATGCCGTTGTGGCACATTTATGGCGGGCGCGTGTACAAGGGCGATCCGTTCTACGCCGGTTCGCGGGTCAACAATTACACCCAGTTGTTCTGGTACCCCGAACTGACGAGGGGTGTAACGCTGAGGCTCGAACTGGGCATGCACACCGACGGTCGCAACGTGGGTCTGCAACAGGTGGCATGGGTGGGAGTGACGCTCGACAACGACTTTTTTCGCAGGAACAGATGACTTCGCAGGAAAAGATGACTTCGCAGAAAAAGATGACGATAGATCATTTTGAAAAACATCACCGCGAGCACCACGCCGACAGCGCACTGAATGTCACGGCGGGGGTGGGGGATCAACCCATCGTCAATCCGGAGTTTGTGCGCCGCCGCCGTCCGCAGCTCACCACGGCGCAGTTCGTCGAGGGGATCCGCGCGCGCGATATATCGGTGCTGTCGCAGGCGATCACGCTGGTGGAGAGCAACAATCCGGCACATTACGAACAGGCCCGTCAGATAATCGAAGGTTGTCTGCCGCACGCCGGACGGTCGATACGCATCGGCATCACGGGCGTCCCGGGGGCGGGCAAATCGACATTCATCGAGGCGATAGGCGGAATGGTCGCAGGACAGGGACACAGGCTTGCGGTGTTGGCGATAGACCCTTCGTCGGAACGCAGCGGCGGTTCGATCCTGGGCGACAAAACACGCATGGAGAGTATCTCGACCGATCCTCGGGTGTTTATCAGACCCTCTCCGTCGGCGGGTTCGCTGGGCGGCGTGGCGCGAAAAACACGCGAAACAGTGGTGCTGTGCGAGGCCGCCGGATACGACGTCGTTTTTGTCGAAACCGTCGGGGTGGGGCAGAGCGAAACCGCCGTCCACTCGATGGTCGACATGTTCATGCTGCTGCAGATCGCCGGCGCGGGCGACGAGCTTCAGGGCATCAAGCGCGGCATCATGGAGATGGCCGACGCAATAGTCATCACCAAGGCCGAGGGCGACAACCTCACGCGCGCCGAGCTTGCGAAAAGGCAGTTCGAGAATGCGCTGATGCTGTTCCCCACGCCCGAGAGCGGCTGGCGTCCGCGGGTTTTCACCTCGTCGGCGTACGCGGGGACAGGCCTCGGGGAGGTTTGGGCCGGAGTGGGCGAGTTCATGTCGTTCGTGCGCGCCAACGGTTTTTACGCCCGCAACCGCAACCGCCAGAACCAATACTGGATGCGCGAAACGATCGACGAGGCGCTGCGGAGCAATTTCTACAACGACCCCGAGATCTCGAACTTGCTGCCCGCCTACCGCGCCGACGTGCTGGCCGACCGGATGAGTCCCTTCACCGCCGCTCAAGATTTGCTGGCCAAATATTACGCAAAATAAAAAATAATCGCTATCTTCGCGCCCTGAACCGCGTGGCTGCCGAGTCTTTAGCGCTGCGTGGCAAAGTCTCTCCCCCGAGGGGAGGGATTTAGGGAAGGGGCTTCGTACCGCTCAGTTTATCTGGGTTATGCAGAGCGCAACCCAGATAAATAAATTGAGCTATGGTGTAATGGTAGCACTGCAGATTTTGGTTCTGCCTGTATAGGTTCGAATCCTGTTAGCTCAACAAAAACAACGGGTGCCTCGCTGACTATCAGTGAGGCACCCGTTGTTTTCAGGCTGCGCAACAGGTTGTTCGCGTCGATTTTTAGACGAAAAACAACACGAAAAATAACACGAAAATCATACGAAAAGTCGGCCAACCTCCCGCGGCAGACCGACTCCGATCTAAAACTACTAAAAGATTGTTTAGTCTTTGATGTTCGGCGACATAAAGACACGACCTTTTACCATTTACGCAACAGATATCCGGCATTCCAGAAATCGTACTCCAAACGCGCTGCAAACTCATACGCTTCGGTCATCCGCGCCTGCACCTGCGGAGTATTCCGGGCGGCCGCGGCGTCGCACAGAGCGATGGCTTCGTCCACCAGCGCCTCGAATTCCTCGCCGACGTATGTGTCGATCCATGCCTTGTAGGGATTGTTCTCCGACCCCGCGCTGAGCTTATAGATATGCGCCCCCACCTCGCGATAGATCCAGAAGCAGGGCAGCACGGCAGCCATCGCCACCTCGACGGGCGCAGTCGCCGCCACACTGAGCAAATAGCTCGTATAGTGATGACAAGCGGGCTGAATCCGTGCGGCAGCCCCTTCGACCGGAGTCTTGGAAAAAAACTCCTCATGCATCATCTGTTCGCTCACGAGAGCGATCTGTGCGAATTTCGTAAACGCAGCCACTTCCGCGGGCTCGGTTGCACGCGCGGCGATCATAGCCAGCGTCCGCGCATAAGCCTGGAGATAGATATCGTCCTGAGCAATGTAGAACAGGAATTTCTCGCGCGGCAAACTTCCGTCGGCCATCTCGCGAATAAAAGCCATTTCAGTGATCGACCGGTAAACGGGCTCGGTCGCCGCCCATGTTTTTTCAGACCATTTCATTTTCGTATAGTTTTTTTAGAGGTTGTTTGAATAATTTCAAAACAACCTCTTAATGAGTTTTTCAGGATTGTGGAAGTGGTTCAGCGGCCCGTTGCCCCGGCCGACCCGAACATCGGCCCCCGCGGTGATCGCCGCCGTGACCCACTCCTGCGCCATCCGCACAGCCTCGCCGAGCGCCTCTCCCCGCGCCAGATATGATGCAACGGCCGAAGAGAGCGAGCACCCCGACCCATGCGTATTCCGTGTCTCGACCCGCTCCGAGTGGTACTCCTCGACACCCCCCGCGCCGTCGAAAAACAGCGAAGTGAGCCTCCGTGTCTTCAGATGCCCTCCCTTGAGCAGCAGCGTCCGGCAACCGAGTCCGAGTATCTTTTCGCCCGCCTTGTACATATCATCGATGCTCCCGATCTCCATCTCGGCCAGCATCGCCGCTTCGTCCATATTGGGAGTGATCACCGCCGCGAGCGGAAAAAGCCGTTCCACGATAGCCCCGATAGTCGCATCCTCGATGAGCCTGTGCCCGCTCGTGGCCACCATCACCGGATCGAAAACGACGCGCCTCTTCCACTCCGCATCGGTGGGATATCCCTCCATCACCCCGACTATCGCATCGACCAGCTCGACACTGTGTACCATCCCGATCTTGATCGCATCGGGCGTCACATCGTCCACGATGGCCCTCATCTGCTCTGCCACCACCCCGACCGGAATCGGATGTATCGCCCTCACCCCGCATGTATTCTGCACGGGCAGCGCCGTGAGCGCCGACGTTGCGTAACACCCCAGCGCCGAGATAGTCTTGATATCGGCCTGGATGCCCGCCCCGCCGCTGGGGTCGAACCCCGCCACCGTCATCACCGACGGGTAAACAAATTCATTCATCGTATTTCGATTTTGAGACGTGAGACAAACTCCTCTTCGGAGATATTGTAAAGCTTATCGAGCAGCGCCACCTGCAACGACCCGGGCCCGGCCACACTTTCGGCCGCAATCTCGCCCGCGATCGAAAACAGCGCCGTTGCCGCCGCCACCGCTTCGAGAACTTCACCGCCGGCCATCCCGTCCGCCGCCCCGTCCGCCGCAGTTGCAATAAACGCCCCGATCACCGCCGAAGCCGAACACCCGAGCCCCGTCACACGGGTCATCATCGTGCTGCCGTTATGCACCAGCACCGTCGCCGAACCGCCATCCCCGCCGCCGACAATAATATCGGTCTGCCCCGAGACACAAACCACCGCTCCGGACTCGCGTGCGATCCATCGCGCCGCCTCCACCGCCTCGCCCGAGGAGGCGGTACTGTCCACCCCCTTGGTAGCCCCCGCCGCCACACCCGCCCGCAACTCCAACAACGCCGCCGCCACCCGGTCGCGATATCCCGTCGCCCCTGCCCCCACCGGATCCAACACCCACGGCCGACCCGAACGTCCCGCCTGGCGAGCCGCCCTGAACATCGCCTCGACCCAATACTCATCGAGCGTCCCGATATTGACCACGAGCGCACCGCAAAGCGCGACCATCTCCTCGACCTCCGGGTGAGCATGAGCCATAATTGGAGACGCGCCCACAGCCAGAACGGCATTGGCGGTATTGTTCGTCACCACAAGATTCGTGATATTGTGAACCAGCGGCGCATCCCGACGCACGCGCACGACACGGTTCCACAGAGTTTTACAACTCACAGAGGCTTCATCCGGCCCCTTGCAAAGATTTTTTTCCATACTAATTTCCTCCGCCGGCATTATCCGGATCAGGTTCTGCGGGTCTGTTCTCAGCTTTTTTTCGTTCAGGACCGTTCCCGGCCATTCACAAAAATCGGCACCCCGATTCGAGCGCAAAGATAACTAAATTTTCATGAAAACCGCGGCCGTCCGACACACATTATATATCTGCATATAGTGACGCCCCTGTGCCTCATAAGTAAAGTGCTCGACATCGGCCCCGTCGCACCGCCCCTGTCCGCCGAACTGCTCCTGGTCGGTGGAGAGCACCAGCCTGTATTTCCCCGCCTCGGGCACTTCGATGGCGTAGTCGGCCATCGAGCGCGCCGGACTCCAATTGAAAACAAACACGAGGTTTCCGCGCGCAAAGACCATCGTCTGTCCCCCCTCGTCCATCTGCAACCTCCGCGGATATGGCTCGCACAACACCCCGTGGTCGCGCACCACGGAGATCATCGCCCCGTCGAAAGCCAACAGCTGCGAGTAGCGCAACAGCGGCGAGTCGGCCAGCGACCACAACCTCCGGGCGTGCTCATAACTCCACCCGTTCCCTTCGCGCGGAAAATCTATCCACTCGGGGTGGCCGAACTCGTTGCCCATAAAGTTGAGATACGCATCCCCCCCCGCGGCGATAGTCACCAGCCGGATCATTTTGTGCAGCGCCATCCCGCGTTCGACGACCAGACTCTCGACTCCGCGCGCCATGTCGGTGTACATCGCGGCGTCCATCAACCTGAAAGCGATGGTCTTGTCGCCCACCAGCGCCTGGTCGTGGCTCTCGGCATAAGCCACGGTGTGCACGCCCGGCAACCGGTCGGTCATGATATTCCATATCTCCCAGATGTTCCACTCTTCGTCGGGCACCTCTTTTAGCAGCCGAATCCAGAAGTCGGGAATCGCCATGCCGAGCCTGTAATCGAACCCCACTCCGCCGTCGGCGATGGGCAGCGCCATGCCGGGCATGCCGCTCACATCTTCGGCGATGGTCACCGCGCGGGGGCGGAACTCGTGCACCAGATGATTTGCAAGTGTCAGATATACAAGCGCATCGACATTGACGTCGGGCCCGAAGAATTTGTCGCGCGAGTCGAACTCGGTGTAGCCGTGATGGTGATATATCATCGAGGTGACGCCATGGTGACGCCATCGAAGCGGAAGCCGTCGAAGTGGAACTCGTCGAGCCAGAACTTGACGTTGCTCAGCAGGAAGTGGGTCACCTCGTCGCGGCCGTAGTCGAACAGCATCGAGTCCCAGTGCGGCTGATACCCCGCCGGGCCCGGTTTGGAGTATTGATGATCGGTGCCGTCGAGCTCGGCCAGCCCCTCGTTCATGTTCTTAACGTAGTGGGCGTGAACGAGATCCATCACCACGGCGATGCCCAGCCCATGCGCCTTTCGGATCAGCGCCTTCAGCTCCTCGGGCGTGCCGCAGCGCGACGAAACCGCAAAAAAGTTGGCGACGTGATAGCCGAACGAACCGTAGTAAGGATGCTCGGCAACGGCCATCAGTTGCAGCGTGTTGTAGCCCTCGGCGGCGATCCGCGGCAGGACGGTTTCGGCAAATTCGGTGTACGAGCCCACTTTTTCCTCCTCCTGGGCCATACCGACGTGCGCTTCGTAGATCAAAAGTGGAGTTTTTTTTGCACACCCCCCCCTTTTTTGGGGGGGTACCCCTGAAAAAACATCGTTTTTTTCACCCGACCCCCCCTTTTTTAGGGGGGTACCCTCCGAAAAAACGCATTTTTTTGCCGACGACCCCCAATTTTGCTCGTTCACGGGGGACGTTATGGCCCCCGAGGTATCGGCCATGTTCCAATCCCCCAGGAAACGGCCTTCGGCCGCCAACCATTTTTTTTCGGCCGCACCCCAATCGAACGGGGCGGGCGACCAAAATTGCGCCGTATAATCTTTGGTTTCGTCGTTCTGCACCACGCGTCGGGTCCAGGCGGGGATGCGGTCGTGCCAGCCGTTGGGGCCGTGAACGTGTATCTTGTATAGCGAGCCGTGCACCAGTCTGTCGGCATACATCGCATCGGGCAAAAACGTGCTCCAAACGCCGTCGGAGCCACGTTCGAGCCGCAATTCGGTGCGCTGCCAACCGTTGAAATCGCCGAAAAGGAAGACGTCGAAAGCCCCGGGCAGCCACTCGCGGAACCACCAACCCGCCAACGCCTCGTCTCTCTGAAACCCGAACCAACGGTAGCCGTTGGCGAAATCGGAGAGCGACCCCTCCTTGCCCGCCAGCGCCAGCAATCGCTCGCGGTAGCGCTCCCGCCGTGCATTCATCTCATCTTCGACCGGCCACAGCCACTCGTCGCGCTCGACTATGGGCAATCTTTTACATTTTTGCTGCATACCCCCCAAAATTATGAAAAAAAATCCATACATTTGCGTTAATGTGTTGGAAAATTATACTAATCTAATTACTCGACTATATGTTTAAAGGACATCCCAAGGGATTATTCGCGTTGGCGCTGGCCAACACGGGCGAGAGGTTCGGTTACTACACCATGCTCGCCATTTTTGTATTGTACCTGCAAGCCAAGTTCGGTTTCAACGAGGCGCTGGCGGGTCAGATCTACGGTGCGTTCCTCGCGTGCGTCTACTTCATGCCGCTGGTGGGGGGGATACTGGCCGACCGGCTGGGATACGGACGGATGGTGACGCTGGGCATCGTGGTGATGTTCGCCGGGTACGCGCTGTTGGCGGTGCCGATGGCGGGCGCGGCGGCGATCGTGCTGATGGTGGCGGCACTGCTGTGCATCTCGATCGGGACGGGGCTGTTCAAGGGGAACCTCCAGGTGATGGTGGGCAACCTGTACGACGCGCCGGAGTATCGTTCGAAAAGGGACAACGCGTTCTCGATATTCTACATGGCCATCAACATCGGCGCGATGTTCGCTCCGTGGGCCGCAACAAAGATCACGAATTGGAGACTTGGAGCGCAGGGATTTTTCTACAACGCGCAGATTCCCTCGCTGAGCCATCAATATATCGACGGTACGATCACTCCCGAGGGGTTGGCCGATCTCACTTCGCTGGCCGCCGCGCAGCCCGCGGGCATGGCCGATCTCGCCACGTTCGCTCCGAAATATATCGAGTCGCTGTCGGGGGCCTACAATGCGGGGTTTGCAGTGGCTTGCGTATCTTTGATCGCTTCGATACTTATATATATGTTCTGCCGGCCGTGGTTCCGCCACGCCGACGTGACCGCCAAACAACAGGCCGCGGCGAAAGCGGCAAGCGGTGAGAAAACCGTGGAGTTGACGCCCGAACAGACGCGCTCGCGTATCGTGGCGCTTTGTCTGGTGTTCGTGGTGGTGATATTCTTCTGGATGTCGTTCCATCAGAACGGATTGACGCTGACCTACTTTGCGCGGGACTACACGGCGGCCTCGGCCACGGGGCTGACGCGCGTCGGGTTCGATATTCTGGACCTGACCTGTATCGTGATCGCGGTGTATGCGCTGTTCAGCATATTCCAGTCGGCGAGCTCGCGCGGGAAGATCGTCTCTTTCGCGGTGTTTGCGGTGGCGGCCGTGGGGCTTGTCCTTAATTACATGGGGCTGCCGGCAGAGCTGGGGATTCAGCCGCAGCTGTTCCAGCAGTTCAATCCGTTCTTCGTGGTGATACTCACTCCGATCTCGGTGGCGATATTCTCGGCGCTGGCGCGGAAGGGGAAAGAACCGACGACTCCACGGAAGATCGGCCTGGGGATGATAATCGCTGCTCTCGGGTTCGTTGTGATGGCCGCAGCTTCGATGGGGCTGGCGAGTCCCGCGGAACTGAAAAGTGTGGGTGGCGTGAGCTCGATGCTCGTGTCGCCGAACTGGTTGATCTCGACATATCTGGTGCTGACTTTCGGCGAGCTGCTGCTCAGCCCGATGGGGATCTCGTTCGTGTCGAAGGTCGCGCCGCCAAAATATAAGGGTATGATGATGGGGCTGTGGTTCGCCGCGACCGCCGTGGGCAACTACCTGACCGGTGTGATCGCGGGGATCTGGGGAACCGGAATGCAGTTGTGGCAGATATGGGCCGTGCTGATCGCGGTGTGCCTCGTGTCGGCGCTGTTCATATTCTCGATCATCAAGAGGCTCGACAAGGCTACGGCGGGGGTTTGATTTTTAGTTGTTAATTGTTAATTGTTCTGCGTAGCTTAACTCATAACTCATAACTCATAACTCATAATTAATAATTAACAACTATTTGAGCGGGCTGTCGGGCTCGCGGGACATTACTTTGTAGAACATGCGGTCGAGAAGTGCGGGGGCGAACTTTTTGATGAAGTTGGTGGCGCGGCCCTCCCACTCCATCAACAACAGGCGGCGACGACGGCGAATACCCTTTATTATGCGGCGGGCAACCTCTTGGGCCGACATCATGCGGCTCTCTTCGCGCGGGGTGGCGCCCTGGGGCGTGCCGTCGGCGGTGAGGGCGGTGAAACGGACGTTGGTCGCCGTGAAGCCCGGGCAGGCGATCATCACGTGGAGGCGGCGGCGCAGATTTTCGATGCGGACGGTCTCCAGAAAGCCCGTCATGGCGTACTTCGAGGCCGAGTAGCCCGTGCGACCCGGAAGTCCGTGGAGGCCCGCGACCGACGAAACGCCCACGATGCTGCCTTGCGAGGCTTGAAGGTATGGGAGCGCGTACTTCGTGCAGTAGACCGTGCCCCAGAAGTTTACATCCATCAGGCGGTGCAAAACTCCGGTGTCCACCTCGTCGAGGATGGCGCGCATCGAAAGGCCCGCGTTGCAGATCAGGATGTCGATTCCGCCGAACGCTTCGACGGTTTTGTCGATCAGGCGGCGACACTCTTCCTGGCGGCTTACGTCGGTGGGGACGGCGAGGATTCGGGGAGGCTGGGATGCGAGGGGGTGGGTGCCGCTGTTTTTCTCCAGGGTGGCGGCCAGGGCGGTGAGTTTTTCCCCGTTGCGGGCGGCTATCACGGTGTTGGCACCGAGCGCCGCGAACTGTACGGCCAACGCCTCGCCGATGCCCGACGATGCGCCCGTGATGATCACTGTTTTATCTTTGAAATGTTTCATATTTCTATCGTCAGGCCGTCGCAGGCAAGGTGGACTCCCGGCGGGAGGGTCGGTTCGGTGTCGGTGTAGCGGCCGATGCGGTGCGACATGTGGGTGATGTAGGTGCGGCGCGCGGCGGTACGGCGGCCAAGGTCGATCGCCTCGGCCAGGCAGAAGTGCGAGATGTGCGGCTTGTGGCCCACGGCGTTCACCACCAGTGTGTCGATGCCGCGCAGTTTTTCCACCTCGGCCTCGGCGATGCTGTTGAAGTCGGTCAGGTAGGCGAGCGGGCCGATGCGGAAACCGGTGACGGGCAGTTGCATGTGGAGGCCTTTTATGGGGACCACCTCGACGCCCTTTACGGTGAACGGGCCGTCGGGGATGTCGTGCAGCGCGATCTCGGGGGCGCCGGGATATGGGTGCGGCTCGAACGCGTAGGCGTAGTCGTGGCGCAGGGCTTGTCGGACTCTTTCGGTCGCCCAGATGTCGATGGGAGTCTGGCCGAAATAGTTGTAGGCGCGCACGTCGTCGATGCCGCCCGTGTGGTCTTTGTGCTCGTGGGTCAGCAGGATCCCGTCGAGTCTTGTGACGTCGGCCGCCAGCATCTGGGTGCGGAAGTCGGGGCCGGCGTCGATCACTATGTTGAGCGGGGTGCCCTCCTCGGGGTGGGTGCCGGTTCGGATCAGCGCAGAGGTGCGCAGTCTTTTGTCGCGCGGGTCGGACGAATGGCACACCTCACACGGGCATGCTATCATCGGCACGCCCTGGGAGGTGCCCGTTCCCAGAAATGTCAGTTTTAACATTTCGCAAAGGTAGTGATTTATTTGAGCATGGCTAAACAAACTCCGATTTCCCTGCCCGAACCCCTCTTTGGTCTCCATGCGGGGCATTTTTGTGCCCGTTGAAAACAACGAACTTAATAACAAAATAAACTAATCCCGAAACACTTAACTTTATTCATCCACACTTTGTGTGTTTTCTCGTCGGTTTTTCGTACTTTTGCACATTGCAAAGGTGCGAAAGTGAAGTCTCACGATAACGTCATAGAGCTGCGCGGGGCGAATGTGTTTCATTCGCTCAGGGCGGGTCGTCGTCTTACCCGTCGGAACTACCGGCGGTGCGGCGAGGGGGTGCTGTCGAACGTCGACCTGGAGGTCGGACGGGGGGAGATACTCTATTTTATCGGGCGTGTGGGCAGCGGCAAGTCGAGCCTGCTCAAGACACTCTATGCCGAGCTGCCGTTGCTGGAGGGCGAGGGGAGGGTCGCGGGGTTCGATCTGACGGCGATGCGGCGGCGTGACGTCCCGCGGCTGAGGCGGCGGTTGGGGATCGTGTTTCAGGACTATCAACTGCTTACCGATCGTAATGTGGTGGAGAACCTGCGTTTTGTGTTGAGGGCGACGGGTTGGCGGTCGACCGGCGATATGCTTCACCGCATAGACGAGGTGCTGGGCATGGTGGGGTTGAGGAACAAGGAGTACAAGATGCCTTTCGAACTATCGGGCGGCGAGCAGCAACGTCTGGCCATTGCGCGGGCGCTGTTGAACGACCCCGTGGCGATACTTGCGGACGAACCCACCGGCAATCTCGACCCCGAGGCGGCGGACGGTGTGATGCGACTGTTCGGGGAGATCGCACGCGGGGGGTGCGCCATCGTGATGTCGACCCACAATGTGGCTAACATAGAGCAATATCCGTCGCGGACGATCAGGTTCGGCAAGGGACGGATCGAAGAATTAGATATCAAAACCATTTTCGGATAAACAAGATTATGAGCGAAGTGAAAAGTAATCAGGAAGAGTATTCCGCGTCGAGTATCCAGGTGTTGGAAGGGCTTGAGGCCGTGCGCAAACGTCCCGCCATGTATATCGGCGACATCGGCGTCAAAGGGCTCCACCACCTTGTGTACGAAATTGTCGACAACTCGATCGACGAAGCCCTGGCCGGATACGCCTCCGACATTTCGGTGACGATTAATCCGGACAATTCGGTGACAGTGGAGGACAACGGCCGCGGGATCCCCGTCGACTACCACGAAAAAGAGGGCAAGTCGGCGTTGGAGGTCGTGCTTACCGTGCTTCACGCGGGGGGTAAGTTTTCGAAAGACAGCTATAAAGTCTCGGGCGGGTTGCACGGTGTGGGGATGAGTTGCGTCAACGCTCTCTCGGATGACTTTGTGGCGGAAGTGCGGCGCGACGGGAAGGTATATCGCCAACGGTACAGCATCGGGGCACCAACCTCGAAGATGGAGATCGTGGGGGATGCCGATACGACGGGGACGAGGATCACTTTTCATCCCGACCCGACGATATTTATCGTTACGCGATATGAGTACGATATTCTGGCGGCCCGGCTTCGGGAGTTGGCTTTTTTGAACAAGGGGATTCGGCTCCGCATCACCGATATGCGGGTCGGCGAAGAGGGGGGCGAGCCGAGGCATGAAGAGTTTTACTCAGAGGGCGGATTGCGTGAATTCGTCGAGTATCTCGATGCCAACCGCGAGAAACTGACCGAAAATGTGATCTATCTCGACACCGAGCGCGACGGAGTGCCTGTCGAAGTTGCGATGCAGTACAATACCGGATTTACCGAGAATGTACACTCTTATGTCAATAATATCAATACGATAGAGGGTGGAACGCACATGACCGGTTTCCGACGCGCGCTGACCCGCACACTCAAGAAATATGCCGACGAAAGCGGGATGCTTACCAAATTGAAGTTCGAGATCTCGGGCGATGACTTCCGCGAGGGGCTTACGGCCGTGGTTTCGGTGAAAGTGCAGGAGCCGCAGTTCGAGGGACAGACCAAGACCAAACTCGGCAACAACGAGGTGGCTGCGGCTGTGGACGGAGCTTTGGCCGCCGCGCTGGGGCACTATCTCGAAGAGAATCCCAAGGATGCGCGGGCGATCGTGCAGAAGGTTATTCTGGCTGCTACGGCTCGTTACGCTGCTCGCAACGCACGCGAGTTGGTGCAGCGTAAGAATGTGCTTTCGGGTGCGGGGCTGCCCGGGAAACTCGCCGACTGCTCTTCACGCGATCGCGACAGGGCCGAGATATTCTTCGTGGAGGGCGACTCGGCGGGCGGAACGGCAAAACAGGGGCGCGACAGGGTTTTCCAGGCCATCATGCCTTTGCGCGGTAAGATACTCAACATCGAAAAAGCGCAGGAACACAAGATGTGGGAGAACGAGGAGATCAAGAATATGTTCACAGCGATCGGCGTGACGATAGGCACCGAGGAGGATTCCAAGGCGCTGAACCTCGACAAGTTGCGCTACGGGAAGATCATTATCATGACCGATGCCGACGTCGACGGCAGCCACATCGCGACGCTGATGTTGACGTTTTTCTTCCGCAAGATGCGCGAGCTGATCGAGCAGGGGCATATCTATATCGCAACGCCGCCGCTCTATCTTGTCAAAAAAGGGGCGCGCGAACGCTACTGCTGGAGCGAGGAACAACGCGAGGCCACGATCGAGGAGTTTGGCAGCAAGGGAGTTCATACACAGCGATATAAAGGTCTCGGGGAGATGAATGCCGAGCAACTGTGGGACACTACGATGAATCCCGAAACGCGAATACTGCGACAGGTGACGATCGACAATGCGACCGAGGCGGACAGGATATTCTCGATGCTGATGGGCGACGATGTGCCGCCGCGCAGAGAGTTTATCGAGCAGAATGCACGGTATGCCAATATCGACGCGTAAAGTCGGCGTGTGATGTAACAAAAATGCGGGGCTTCGTTCAAATGAGGCCCCGCATCTTTTGCCGCTGATTTACTGTCGCTCAATTTCCGAACGTTAAAACTTCTTCTTCCCCTCTTTACCTCTCGTAACTGTTTTTGGTCCTTCTGTGGTATTAAGAGTGAATTTTTTAAGTGGGTCAATACTTCCAAAATTCCCTTGGAATCCATCTTCTCCAACAAGTAACCTGCCATCATTGCCGGTATATGCGGTACTCAGAGTTCCTTTCACTTCGAAATTACCCAGTGTTATCCCATATCTGCCCGCGTTATTGATAAGTTCGTTTTTAAACAATTCGGCAAATGATTTTTTTGCAAAGAGACCGGTGCCGAATAATCCTCCGTATTCAACCGCGGTCTCGCATCCGCTTAATGTGATTCTTCCCGCATAACCTGCGGGTAGAAAATTATTATCGAGGAGTTTCCTTGCTAATTGTCCGGGCGAATATCCTCCAAATACCGGATTGCCTAACAACCATCCGGCACCTCCGTGGGATGTTAGAACTATGGTCTCGTCTACGGTAACATCGGGCACCGGAGGTGCCGACCCTGTCGCTGTTGCTGTCGCCTTTGCTCTTGCCCTTGCTCTTGTCGCAATATGGAATTCATCTACAATTTTTGGGGCATGGGTTGTATCCGCAGCTGCCTGTTTATTGTTAACTCTCCCTGCTGCGGCCGTAAGAAACGTTGTTTTAGGTGTTCCGAAGATGTTCGTATCTTCTATTACATATACTTTCACCATTTGTATCGTATCGTTGCCGATACTGTCGGTGTTTTTATTTCGAACCCTCTTCATTTGAAGTGCGTTCCTGCCCATAACATCCGCTTCCCTCTCCAGACTGTCATCGTCATTAACATTTACTCCTTGCAATTGGAGGGTCGGTTGCACGCGTCCCTGCTTTTGCTGGACAACATGCCATGCCTCATGGGGAAGGTGCCGCTCCTGCCCGGGAGCAACGTGTATATCTGTCCCTTGCGTGTAGGCCAGGGCTTGTAGTTGCGCAGGTTTGTTCGAATTATAATGCACCTTTACATCGTCCAGGGAGTGGCCCGAGAGATTTTCGACACCCGATTTCAGATTGTCGGGAAGCCCCGTGTCGTTCGGTTTTTCCTTCTTTTCAGACCGCTGAAGAATCGTGTCGATCGGAGCCTGTTGGGATGCCCGGGGATTGCTGTCCGAAGTACGGGATTGGTTTTCGGGTCTCTTTGAGTATTCTCTCATGGCAATTCGATTTTAAGGACGATACCAAAGGTAATACATAATTACGAGATTCTGCCTCGCAATTAAGAAAATTATTACCTTGCGGAAGATTTACGGTGACGGCGCGGCTGCGGCTGCGGAAATATTGTCAATTCACAACCACCCGACCGCCGCCCCCGTCCATACCTTCGGGGTTGGAGCGGAGGCGGGGACGAGGGCGAGGGCGGAGAGGCGGGAAGAACTAACGGAGCGCGAATGAGGATTCGAGACCGGTGGAGCTGTCGGGGCCGATCCATACGCGAAACTCTCCGGGTTCGGCCCGGCGGGTGCCGTCCAGACCGTAGAATGCCAACTGGTCGGTCGTCAGGGTGAAAGTCACGCGGGTCGAGGCGCCGGGTGCAAGCTTCACGCGGCGGAAATCCTTCAGCTCCTTCACCGGACGGGCCAACGACCCTGCCACGTCGCGGGTGTAGAGCTGGACAACCTCGGTCGCCTCACGCGAGCCGGTGTTGGTCAGCGTTGCGGTGATGTCGAGCGTGCCGCCGACGGGCACTGTGTCGCCGCTCAAACTCAGTTCCGAATACTCGAACGTGCTGTATGTGAGGCCGTAACCGAACGGAAAAAGAGGCTCGGCACCAGCGTCGAGGTAGTAGCTCGTGTTCCCGAGTGAGGTTTGGGCTGCCTCCAAAGGAATATCGTCGATCATGGTTTCGTTCCCCTGATACGGCCGGCCGGTGTTGTTGTGGTTGTAGTAGAGGGGTATCTGGCCGGCTTCACGTGCGAAAGTCATCGGCAGGCGGCCACTCGGTGAAGCCACGCCCAACAGCAGATCGGCCAACGCCGGGCCCCCCATCGTGCCGGGATGGAAACTGTACAGCACAGCCGAGGCAGCTTTCACCTCGTCACCGATGGTCAGCGGTCGACCGGCCATCACGACCAGAACCAACGGCCGGCCTGTTCGTGCGAGCTGGTCGATAAGTTCTTTTTGCGCCCCCTGCAACCCGGGATCGGCCAACGAATGGGCCTCACCTGACAGTATAGACTCCTCGCCCACGAACGCGATCGTGACATCGGCGCGTCGGGCGACACTCACGGCTTGCGCGATGCCGGAGGTGGAGCGGTCGCGGCTGTACTCCACGCCCCGGGCGTGAAGAACCGTCGCACGGCCCGCAAGAGACTCACGCAAAGCTGCCAAAGGTGTCACGGTGCGATCTTTTTGGCCGTCGAAGATCCACGTTCCCAACTGGTCGTGCGGAGCGTCGGCCATCGGGCCCACAACGGCGATAGTGCGTGTGCTCTCCGCAAGAGGCAACACACCGTCGTTCTTGAGCAGCACCGCAGACTGAAGGGCAGCCTCTTTCGCCGCCGCCAGATGTTCCGGCGCGTAGTCGGTCGACGGAGCCGAGGTGTCGGTGTAGGGGTTGTCGAAAAGACCCAGGCGGAATTTCAGGCGCAGGATGTTGCGAACCGAACCATCTATGTATTTCTGCGGAACAAGACCCTCGGCGATGAGCGACGGCAGGTGTTCGAGGTACGAACCGCTCACCATCTCCATATCGACACCCGCATTGGCAGCCTTCATTGCCGCCTCGCGCTCGTCGGCCGCGAAACCGTGAACGATCATCTCCGTCACCGAGGCCCAGTCCGAAACAACCATCCCGTCCCAACTCCACTCGTCGCGCAGCATGTCCCTCACCAGCGCCTTGTTACCGGTGCCAGGGATGCCGTCGTTGTCGTTGAAAGAGGTCATCAGTGTGGCAGCTCCGGCGTCGATCGCCGCCTTGAAAGGAACCAGATAGACATTGCGCATCAGATAGGGAGGAACGTTGGTCGAGTTGTAGTCGCGTCCACCCTCCGCGGCGCCGTAAGCCACGAAGTGCTTGACGCAGGCCGCAATAGAAGTCGGGGCCGACATGTCGCTGCCCTGATATCCGCGAACCATCGCCGCACCCAGCACCGCGCCCAACACAGGGTCTTCGCCAAGACCCTCTGCCAGACGGCCCCAGCGTTGGTCGCGCGAGATGTCGAGCATCGGGGCGAATGTCCAGTGGACACCCGACGCGCGGGCCTCGCGAGCGGCAACGGCGGCGCCACGCTCTACGATTTCGGGATTGAAGGTTGCAGCCTGGCCGATGGGTATCGGGAAGATCGTGCGGAAACCGTGGATCACGTCGCGACCGACAACGAGCGGGATGCCCAACCGACTCTCCTCGACGGCGATGCGTTGCAACTCGTTGAGCGCAGCCGGATCGACTATGTTCAACAGCGAACCTACACGACCGGCACGAATATCATCGGCCATCGACGAGGCCGCTACGTCGCCGTAACTGAGCTGGTTCATCTGGCCGATCTTCTCCTCGACGGTCATTTGGGAAAGGATCTCGTCGATGCGTTGTTCGATCTCCGGTTTCGGTTCAGAGCAGGCCGTCAGAGTGAGGACGGTGATGGCGAGTGCCGAAAAAAGCACCCTGCCGGGCGACAGATTCTTTTTCATTAGTTAACGTGAGTTCGACGAATTGGTTAATTATCAATATATGGATTAAGCATGTTGCGACTTACGCGAAGCCCGTGGCTTCGCAAAGTCCCCCTCTGGAGGGGGATTTAGGGGGTAGGTTACAAGAACCGGCTTCTCCGAAGCCGTTAACGTGGGTTCGATGAGTTCAGCTTCAGATGAGCCCTAAGCATAACTTAATGTGCTATATGTCAAAATATTTGAATTCATCGAACTCACGTTGTTTATTGTTTTTGAAATACGCGAACATAGTCTACCGACATCTCGGCCGACCCGGAAGCCAGGGCCGTAACGCCCGAAATGTCGTGGATGCCGGGAAAGTTGCCTCCCACGGCCAGATTCAACAACAGGAAATTATTCTTGCGGAAGGCGTTCGTTCCGCCCATGTTGTCGAGGATCCGCATTTCGAAATAGGGCTTCACGTCGGGATACTTCTCGCGGTCGATGTACATCCGAATGTAATTTTCGTCCCACACGCAGGTGTAGGTGTGGAACTCGCCGTCCTGCAACGAGTAGGGATTGGTGGTGTGAGTGGCGTGGCTGGCGGCATTGTAGCCCTGTCCCGACCACCAATGGCAGGCACCGTTCAGGTATTTCTCCTGCGTGCCCTCCCGTATGCCGGTCGAGTTGCCCATTTCGAGAATATCGGTCTCGCCGCTCCTGGGCCAACCCACATCCGGAAAGTCGTTGCCCATCATCCAGAACGCGGGCCACAGTCCGTTCCCGGTTTTGGGCAGACGGATCGAGGCCACCACGTAACCGTACCTGAAGTAGACCTTGCCCATCGTAATGAGCCGCCCCGAGGTGGCGGGCGAACCCTCGTAATTCTCCTTGCGGGCCGTGATGACGAGATTGCCGTCTTCCACTTTCACATTCTCGGGCCGCGAGGTGTAGTATTGCAACTCGGCGTTGCCCCAGCCTCCCGAGCCGGTGCCGGTTTCGGGTGTCCAATTGGCGGTTTTGAGCGCACTGCCGTCGAACTCGTCGCTCCACAACAGGTCGTAACCTGCCGGAACGAACATGTCGGCCGGAGGTTCGGGTTTGGTGGCTGCGCCCTGGGTGAGAGTAACGGGATGACGCGTGGAGGCGCTCTTGACCACTATCTCGGCACTGCGCGAGGCGGTGTAAGAGGGGTTGGCCCCGACGGTGACCTTCACTTCCGACGTTCCGGCCAATCCGCCCGAAGGTGAACACGAGGCCCACGGCTCGGAGGCGTAGATACCCCAGTCGGCGTCGGAGGTGACCGTCAAAGTGACACTCCCGCCGTCGCCCGGAGCGGTCAAAGGGTCGGGCGCCACCGAAATCGTGGCGCCCTTCCCTTCATTGTTTCCGCCGTCGCCCGACGAACAACCTGTCCACAGGGCGGCGAAGATAGACAATAAAACTATCGACATGGTTCTCATTCAGCCTCGACGACTCTTTTGAGGCGGTATCTCCACGAAATGCCTGGCGACCACCACGTGATCTCGACCTGATTCTCCCACATACCGGTGATGAAATAGGTGGTATTGATGGTGAGCTGGTCGTTGGAGGCGATGTAGGAGAAGAGAATTCCCGCGGGCAGAGTAAAGTTGGGGAATTCGCCCTCCTCGGTGTAGGTGTAGGTGGAGTTCATCACCATTGCCTCGACCACAAAGTCATCACCATAGGGAGAGTCGACCACCGTGCCGAAGTAGTTGGTCACGTCTTTATTTTTGTAGGTCAAGCCGTCGGTCGGATCGAACCTGTAACTTCCGTCCGCGCCGAAGGTCATCACGTCGTTGTAGAACAAGCCGTCGGGCTTGTCGTTGGCATTGGCGTTCCACCAATTGAGGGGCCAGCCGATGTTGTCGCCGCAACCGAAATGACCCTGACTGGAGCTCTCCCAGGTCCACGAACCAACCAATGCGTCGGCCCACTCGCTCCTGTCTGCTATCTCCGCACCCGTATCGAATGCGGGAGGTTCATCGCCGCCGCCGCCGTCGTCAAAGTCCTCGGGGACGAGGATGATCTGCCATGCCATTTCCTGATCGGGTATATACCATGCCAACAGCAGCTTGTTGCTCTCGATTTCCTTCACCGTGTAGGTCCACGCGGCGTCCAACTGCACCTGATGCGCGATGTAGGGGAGATAAGTGTTCGCGGGCAATTTGAGCGTCATCGCGTCCTCGTCGTATTCATAGGTGGCCTCCTGGCGCGAGGCGGCGGCATCGAAGTCTTCGGTTGCGCCGGAGGTGTTGAGGCTGCTCACGGCCGAGTTAACGAATATCAGTCCGTCGGGGCCCGGATCGTAAATATAGCTGCCGTCTTCACCGAAGGTCACACGGTCGTCGTAGAAACCGGTGTCTTTCTTTTCGTTCGGAGCGGCAGTCCACCAACCGCCCGAGTTTTCGATATTCTCACCTAAACCGAGGTGACCCTGCAGCATCGAGGCGATCTTCCACACTTTGGTGTCGTTGCCGAACAACGGACTCTTCTCGACCTTGGTTTCGGGTTCGAGGATTATCTGCCAACCCATTTCCTGGCTCTCGATATACCACCCCAGCACAAGTCGGTTGTCGTCCAATTCTTTGACAGTGTAAGGCCATTGGCTGTCCAACTGCACCTGGTTCGCCATGTAGGGCAGATAGGTTCCCGGGGGCAGGGTTATCGTGTTTGCGGTCTCGTCGTAGACGTAGGTGGCGTTTTGGAGCGTGTTCTCCATGTCGAAGTCTTCACCGCCGCCGGCGAAACTGTTGTTGACAAAGGTGAGTCCGTCGGGGCCCGGATCGTAGATATAGCTGCCGTCGGAGCTGAACGTTACCCGGTCGTCGTACATACCGGTTGCAACCTTGTCGTTGGGCGGTGCGGCCCACCAACTGACATCCTCGATGCTCGGCCCCAAGGCCAGGTGGCCCTCGACGCCCGAGGCGATCTTCCACCTCTTCGATCCCGTGCCGAAGAGCGGATGAACCGCCACCACGTAGTCGTTGTCAACGGTGAACTCCTTCGTGACCGAGGCGTCGGATACGCCGTTGCGGTTGTAGGCTTTCACTTCGACCGAGTAAGTGCCCGCCGTGCGGTAGCGGCGTTCGAACGTAGTGTTTGAGACAAAATCCGACTCCGAAAATATCCACACAGGGATTGTGGTCGGATCGTTGTTCTTCAGGGAGAATGTGACCATGTTGGTGGTCTGATCCACCGCCACGTTCACCTCCAGCGCATCCACGCCGGGTGTTCCGTTCACATCCAAACCCGACACCGTGTCGGGTGTGCACGCCATCAGCGAGAATCCCGCCGCGGCCAAAGCGCACAATGAAATAAATATCTTTTTCATACTCTACTTGCTTTAATAGTTGTTTTGAACCAACGTACCCTGGGCCGCGTCGATCTCGCTCTGCGGAATGGGCAGATATTTTTTGCTCGCCGTCCACGGGTTTTTGCGATATCCCCCCGCGTCGTTCGCCGGAGTGAGAACCGTTTTCGCCTTGTCGCTGCGCACCAGATCCCAGTAGCGTTTGCCCTCGCCCAGAAACTCAAGATGGCGTTCCTCGATGATGTTGTCGATGGTTGCATTCACCGCATCCAGTCCGGCGCGTGTTCTGACGCGGGTGAGGTAGTCAGCGGCACTGCCGTTGCCGGTCGCACCGCGAGCCAGCAATTCGGCGGCGTTGAGCAGAGTCTCCGAGAAGCGATAGATGCGCATGTTGTTGTTGTGAGCCATCACGATGTCACCCGAGGGATCACCCTCCCGTCCGTCCGTGCGAGGCAGATACTTGGCCATGAAGTAGCCGGTGTCGTGGCGTCGCGCTTCATAAGTTGCACCTTCGGCGGCGGGGTTGTAAACGGAGGCATCCTTACGCAGGTCGTTTTCCGCATACATCTCGCCCGCACTTTGGGTCAGTGTACCCGATCCGTAGCACTCCGTTTCGTTGGCGAATTTCGAGCTGCCTTTCAGAAGGCGCACTCCGATCGTTGTGGGATAGATCGTTCCGCCGACATTCTTGCGGCCGCTCCAACTGCGGTACTGCCCCCGGCTGAAGTAGTTGATCTCGAAGATCGACTCGCGGCTCCATTCGCCCGACTGTTCGAAAATGTCGGCGAAGTTGTCCATCAGTTCATACTCGCCACTGGAGATGATGCGCTCCATGTAGCCCAGCGCCTTGCCATAGCGTGTGTTGTCGTTTTGATACATCACGATCTCGGCGTACAGCATCGCTCCCATCGCCCAGCTGACACGGCCCTGCAACGAGGGGTCGGAGACCTTCATAGGCAGCGCGTCGCTGTCGAGCACCTCTTCCAGCGAGGTTACCATGTTGTCGTACACCACGTCCGGTGCGGACTGCTCCTGAATGTAAGGCGCACTCAGATTGATCTCGTAGTAGGGAATATTGCCCCACATTTTCCACAGAATGTTGTAGTAGAAATTGCGTAACACAACCGCCTCGGCAAGAATCAGGGCTTTGCTCGGCTCGGAGATTCCCTGCACGTCGGGCATGTACTGCGCCACGGCGTTGGCGGCGTTGACCCCTTCGTAGGCCACCGCCCACATTCCGTCGTAGGTGATGTTGGGCGTGGCTGCAAAGTTGAACGCAAGCTGCATGTGAGGCTGGTCGTCCTTGGTCAGCTCGCCGCCCGGGTAGACATCGTCGCTCATCACGTCGAACGACAGGAACAGCGGATTCATGGTGTTGACGACCCCGCGACCGTCATTGGTCAGGTCGAAATAGTGCATCGGGCTGTATGCCGCAACCAACGCCTCGGTGATCCTCTCCTCGGAGTCGTAATATGTGTCTATCAGCAGGCTGGTGCGCGATTCGGTCGCCAACCAGTCCTCGGTACAGGAGGCGGTGGCCACAGTCAGCGCGAGGGCCGCGAAAATATATTTTGTCTTCATAGTAGTAGTCGTTTTAGAAATTCAGATTAGCGCCGAAATAGAACGTGCGTGCTTGCGGATAAACGCCGCGGTCGAGACCCAGCGAGGTGCCGCCCGACGAAATTTCAGGATCGAACCCGTCATACTTCGTGAAGGTGAACAGGTTTGCAGCCGAAACGTAGAACCGGACCTTGCTCACGAAAATCTTCGTTGTCCAACGTTCGGGCAGGGTGTAACCCAGTGTCACGTTTTTGAGTCGCAGGTAGCTGCCGTCCTTTACATAGAGGTCGCTCGACAGCCAGTTGCTGGTCGTTCCGCTGAACGAGAAGCGCGGAATGCGATTCGACGTTCCCTCGCCCGTCCATCTTTCGAGCATCCATCTCGGCATGTTGCCCGAAGTGAAGGCGCCGTGGCGGTATGTTCCGTCGAACACGTCGGCACCCACGACTCCCTGCCAGATCATGCTGAAGTCGATCCCTTTCCACTCGAAGCCGACATTGAAACCGTAAGTCCAGTCGGGCGTGCCCTTGCCGATCTTCGTGCGATCCAGATCGTCTATCTTGCCGTCGTCGTTCCTGTCCACAAATCTAACGTCGCCCGGTACGGCACCCGGCTGAACGAGGCCCGTGTTCCCCTCTTTGTCGGTGTGGGTGTAAGCGTCGATCTCGGCCTGGTTCTGGAAAATGCCGTCGGTTTTGTAACCGAAGAAATAGGGGAACGGCTCGCCGTTCTGCGCCTGGGTGATGAGGCCCGCCGTGCCGAAAGAATCCAACGGCTGGATGCCCGTCATGTTACCCAGATTGACCACCCTGTTTTTCAGATAGGTCGCGTTGGCGCCGATGTTGAAGGTGAATGCACCGAGGCGCTGACGGAAATCGGCTTCGAACTCGAAACCGCTGTTGTCCATCTTGCCTACGTTGCCCCACGGTTCGGCAGCTCCGTTGTAGGAGTTGATCGGCATTCGTATGATCATACCGTCGGTGCGTTTCTTATAGTAGTCGACCGACACATTGAGCGCACTGTTGAAAAACGCCATGTCGATGCCGATGTCGGTCTGCTCGCTGGCCTCCCATCTCAGATTCAGATTTGATGTACCCGAACTCCTGATACCCGTCACGATCGACTCGTTGCCCAGAGCCCCGCTGCCGAATACGTGGTTGCTTTGGGCCGTCAGCACGGTGTAGGCAAAGGCGTCTTGCACGGCCTGGTCGTTCCCGTTGCGGCCCCACGAGGCACGCAGTTTGAGAGCCGACAACCACGGGGCACGATCCTCCATAAACGCTTCGTTGCGGATGTTCCAACCCGCCGACACCGACGGGAAGGTGGCGAAACGATTGCTCGGGCCGAACCGCGACGAGCCGTCACGACGAATGGTGGCCTGGATCATGTAGCGGTCGTCGAAACTGTAAGACGCGCGCGCAAAGAGCGACGCCAGACGATAATCCGGGAGCGGGCCTCCCTCGGCGGTTTGCTTGCCGTCGGTGCTGGAGCCGGTGGCGAAGTTAAGGTTTGCGCGGAAGGGGTCTTCTGCAATAAGATCATGCCTGCTGCCACTCAGATAGCGTTCGGTACGTTCCATGGCCGATTGACCCACAAGTACGTTCACACTGTGGCGATCGGCGAACACCTTATCGTAAGAGAGCACATTCTCGACCTGCCATGTGAGCGAACTTCCCATCCTCGAAGAGACCGAAGAGTAACTCTGTTCGCGGCCGCTGGAGGCGCTCAGGAAGAAGTTGGGTCTCCAACCGTCGGTGCCGCTGAAGCCCATGTCGACCCCCACCGAAGACTTGAACGTCAGTGCGTCCCAGATGCCCAACGTGGCGTCGAAGTTGGCCACGAACCGGTGGTAGTTGTCACGGTTGCCGGGCAGCGACAGCTCGGCAACGGGGTTGACCATCTCACCGTAATCGCCTTCGGGAATCGAGGGAACGGTGAACAGGCGGCCGTTGTTGGGGTCGCGCAGGAAGTTGTATCCCGGACGCCGGGCCTTGTACTCCTCCTCCATCTCGTCGGGTGCGTAAACCTGCAGGATCGGCGACATAGAGATGGCCGAAAAGAGCTGCGAACCCATTTCGCTGTTGGCGGAGATGCCTCTGAGCACTGTGCGTGAGTAGGATGTGTTGGTGTTTAATGTCATTTTGTTCAGCCAGCTGCGCTGAGCTGTCTTGTCGAACAGAGTGTAGGTGTCGTTCAGGCGAATCGTGAAACGCTCGTAGTTCGAGCGATCCCAGTTGCCGCCGATGATCCCTTCCTCGTTCAGGTAGCTGGCCGAAATGTAGTAGATGTTGTTGGCCGACTTGCCGCTGACGGAGAGTTGGTGCGACTGCACGGGAGCGTTCTTGTTGAAAATCGCCTCCTGCCAGTCGGTGCCCTCGCCATAGGAGTAGGGATCGGCATACTTTATACCCAGGCCGGCGTTGAGCGACCCTTCGTTCATCATCACCGCGTACTCCGTTGCGTTGAGCACACTGCGCTTGCGCCACGGATTGGAAACACCGTAGTGGAAATCGTAGCTTACCCTCACCCGGTCGCCCGCGTCGGCGCCGCTCTTGGTGGTGACCAGGATTACACCGTTCGCACCCCTCGTTCCGTAGACCGCCGCCGAAGCCGCGTCCTTGAGGATGTCTATACGCGCGATGTCACTCGGCGAGAGATAGTCGATGCCCGAAGTCATCGGAATCCCGTCCACGATGTACAACGGTTCGGCCGTGTTGATGGAGCCGTAGCCGCGGATCTGAACCTTCGACCCCGCGCCCGGCTGACCCGACGACGAGGTGACCGTCACACCCGAAGTGAGTCCCTTCAGGGCGTCGTCCAGACGAATGGGAGCGGTTTTCTCAAGGGTGGCATTGCTGACGGTCGAGATCGCCGCCGTCACCACGCTTTTTTTCTGCTGGCCGTAGCCGATGACGACAACATCGTCGATCCGCACATTGTCGACCAACACCACATCGACGACCGACCGACCGCCCACGACAACGCTCTGCGGTTCGGTGCCGACATAACTGAAACTGAGTGCCGGATTTTCACCCCTTGCCTCGATGCTGTACGCGCCGTCGAGACCGGTGACCGTCCCTTGGGAGGTGCCCTCTACGAGCACCGTCACACCAGCGACGGGTTGTCCGTCGCTGCCCGTTACCCTTCCCGAAATCCTGATCTGCGCCGCCGCCGAAAGCGTCACCGCACACAGGAGTGTGGAGAGAACGATTTTTAAGTTGATTTTTTTCATACGGTTATGTTTTAGTTGAGATTGGTAAGCCTCCGAGTCGATACACAAAATTAGGCCTATTCTTTGGCACAACGAGCGGTCCCAAAGACGCAAAGTGGACTTTTTTTTGTCCACTTCAGAATGTATTCAAATGATTGTCAGTATATTGGGCGGAGTGCCCGAACGTCCAAAAAGTGGACTCACAAAGTGCTCTTGAACGAGCCGATCGTTTTGATCCTGTCCTCGAATTCCTGCCTCGGGCCTTTGGCTTTGTTCTTCACTTTGGCGCGGTAGTTATAGATCGTGTTGGGCGAGTAGCGCAGCAGGGCCGCGATCTTCGACGAGTCGTCGATGCCCAGCCGGATGAGCGCGAAGATCCGCAGTTCGGTGTCGAGCATCTCGTCGCTGGGCGGCACTATCCGCTGATCGTCGTGCAGCAGCGAGTTGAACTCCTCGATGAAATCGGGGTAGAGGCGCAAAAACGCGCTGTCGAACATATTGTAAAAATCCCTCATCTCGACATCCATCAGCGCGGTGGCCGACAACTCCTTTTCGAGCATCTTCGCGCTGTCGGCTCCCAACCTCCGCTCTATGCGCCGCTGCATCCTCAGCATTTTCTCGATATACTCCGAACACATTGCCAGCAACAGTCCGATGTACTCCTCCTTCACGGCGTTGGACTCCACAACGTCGATGTTCAGCCGTTGCAGTTCCCCGTTTTTGCGGTGCAGATCGGCGTTTATCTGCTCGATACGGTCGTTCTTGGAGCCGATCTGCGAGGCAAAACTGCGCGCACGGCGGAACATTATGAAAGCGTAACCGGCGAAGAGCAATATCACTCCGGTGAGGATCCATTGCGTTCGGCGTGCAGCCTGCGCTCTGCGAAAATAGGAACGCTCGATCACCGGCATGAACTGCGCAATCTGCCACGGACGCAACTTTGCATTGTAGAAAATCGCATCGTCCATCGAAACGCGCACATAGTTGAAAGCACGGTTGATATCCTGCCCGTCGTCGAACATCTGTCGGGCCAACGAGGCCAACGAAGCGCAGTCTTTCGTTGCACTGCGCACGTCGGCTATTGCCGATCGCACATACCAGTCACAGAAATCGCCCCTTCCCAGGGCGTAGTCTATCATCGCCTGGTTGTAGGCGTACATTGCGTAGCGGTGCGAGGAGGGTGACTGACGGGCCAACAGGATCGCGTTCAGCGCGTCGGCTCTGGTCATCTCGCCTTCGCCCATCGCCGTCTCCACAGCCAGCTCCAACCACTCCTGCGAGCCCTCACCGTAAGCTTCGAACAGTCTCTGGCGATAATAGTGTTGCATCCGGGTCGCCTCACCAACCATGTCGGGATCCTTGGAATATTCGCGGAATTCGCGATAGAAGCGCTGACGGGTCGCCATGTAGTCCACCATCCGGGCCGGGCTCATTGCCAGCGTGTCGAGCGGGGCGAGCACCTCCTGCGCCTCAAGATACATACCGGCTGTGGTGTAGAGCAGTCCCAGACGAATGGCCGTTTCGTACTCACGCTCGGTGTCGCCCAACCGGCGCGCCAACGACAGATTGTCGACCAGACACCTTTGCGCCCCGTCGAACTGAAACGACGCGTACTCGTCGCAAAGCTTGAAGTTGATCTGAAAAAGCTGTTCGTCCGACACGTCGAGCCGGTCGCGCATCTCCTCCAACAGTTCGATGCGGCGATAACGCTCCTCGACATATTTCTCACCCGAGGCGAGTTCGCGATCGAGCGTGTCCAGCAATTTCCGGTCGCCGGCTTCCGGCGCCACACAACACACACCGATCGCCCCGACGAGCAACAAAATCGACACTTCGAAAAAGGTTAGCAGCCTGTTCATCTCCCACAAAGATAGCAATAAAATTGTTTTTATCTACGTTTTTTACGTAATTTGCGAAACTAAACCTGTGGAGATGAGAAGAAGATTTTTGATCGCGGTAATGCTTTGCGGTGTCCTGACGGCGGCCTGTTCACCGGGCGGAGAGGATCCGCAGCCCACACCGGAGCCACCCGTCGAGCCTACTGAACCGATCGAAAAACCCGAGCCGGGAACAAAACTTGCAGTTGAGGATGTGATCGACCCCGATGCCCGGTTCGCGCCCTTGGACAACAAGGCGGCGGCAGATGTGTACAGGCAGAAGAAGAGCGCCAAACGAGGCATATCCACCAACTTCAAAGTGGCCGAAATGCCCGACCTTCTCGGTTTCGGCGTGTCGTGGTGCTACGACTGGGGAAGCGACTATAACCCCGCCCGCCAGGGACAGTTGAGCCGCAACGATATGACCTACGCTCCGATGGGCTGGAACGATGCTCCGGACGGGAAAGACCTGAGCAGCAACCGGAACACCGGATCGGAATACCTGCTGGGTTTCAACGAACCCAACCTGAGCGGACAGGCATACCTCACTCCGCGGGAGGCCGCCGCTCGCTGGGCGGATATGGTGGAGGTGGCTGCGGCGTCGAGGCTCAGGCTTGTCTCGCCCGCAATGTGCTGGGGTACTATGCCGGGATACTCCGACCCCGAGGTGTGGCTCGACGACTTTTTCGCCCAACCCGGGGTGTCGCCCGATCAGGTGGACGCAATCTCCGGACACGCCTACATGCCCAACACGGCGGGCGTGAAGGCCTTTTGCCGCAAATTCGCAAAGTACGGAAAGCCATTCTGGCTCACTGAATTCTGCTACGATCTGAATGGCCAAATATCGAACGATCCGGCCAAACATATCGCCTTTATGAGCGACATAATCACATACCTTGAGGCCGACCCGCTGATCGGAAAATACGCCTGGTTCATGGACACGGGCATGGGCGACGTCGGCGGAAACTGTGCGCTGATCGACTGGGTGGGTAAACCGGCACCCGTGCTGAGCCCGCTCGGAGTGCTCTACAACAGCGCCTCGTCGCTCGACAAGGAGACACATTATGCGCCCGGCGAAAACATTCCGGCCGAACATTACAGCGATTCGAGCGCCACGGCCATAGCTGCGGGCGAAGGATGGAGCGCGACGGTGGTGCCCTCGCTTACGACCGACTCGGCGGGGACACTCGATATCGGTTTCGGGCCCGACTGCTGGGTGGAATACATGGTGGACGTACCGGCGGACGGAACATTTCGGCTCGATGTGCGTTACGCCGCCCCGCGAGCGGTGGAGATGGCGCTTACAACGCAATGGATCGAGGATCAAAAAGTGGAGTTGCAGGCAACGGGAGGCGATACAGGGTGGACTTCGGCGGGCGTGCCGGTCGCAATGCTGTCGGGCAGGCAAACGATACGCCTGACCTACGCCAAAGGCACCGCGCGAATCAACTGGATTCGTCTCACACCGATAAAATAGGGGCATTGGGTTTTGAAAAAAATAAAATAGAATAGAATAGAATAGAATA
>QMCE01000198.1_pt1 | contig 45386 bp, 46 predicted proteins | sample 1821851 | NCBI WGS metagenome assembly QMCE01 (sample SAMN09453174, study PRJNA476694) | Termite gut metagenome, whole genome shotgun sequencing project. | isolation source: worker | host: Odontotermes sp. | place: South Africa:Pretoria | collected 2016-01-28 | reverse complement strand
AAGACCGATCTCAAGCGTGTGCACGCTGAGCTTTGTGACGTCAAAGTCGAAAACGCTCTCACCTGCAAGCTCGCGGGCGTATGCGTAATAGCCGCCTATCCGGTTTATCTCCCCGCGCGCGTACTCCGCCATTTCCACTACGCGCTTAAATATTTGCCGTCCGCGCAGCACAAGATTCCGCCGCGAGATATCCAGGCTCGACAGCAGCAAATAGGAACCGCTTGTCGTCTGCGTGAGGTTGATTATCTGCCGCAAATGTCCAGCGTTCACTTGCGGCCCCGCCAGCAGCAGTGAGCTCTGCGACAGGCTGCCTCCGGATTTGTGCATGGAAACAGCGGCCATGTCGGCCCCCGCGCGCATTGCGGCGGCGGGAAGACCTTCGCCAAAATAGAAATGCGTTCCGTGCGCTTCGTCCGCCAGCACCAGCATACCGTGCGCGTGCGCAAGCTCTATAATTCCTTTGAGGTCGGAGCAGACGCCGTAATAGGTGGGGTTGTTGATAAGGATCGCCTTTGCGTCTGGGTTTGCCTCTACGGCGCGGCGAATCTCGGAAAGCCGCATCCCCAGGGATATACCCAGCCGGTCGTCGGTTTCGGGGTTGACGTAAACAGGCTTCGCCCCGTTGAGCACCATCGCCCCGACCACACTGGTGTGCACGTTGCGCGGCAAAATAAGCTTGTCGCCGTGTCCGGTGGCGGCGAGCACCATGCTCTGCACCGCCGAGGTAGTCCCGCCGACCATCAGAAATGCGGCGGTCGCGCCAAACGCGCCGGCAGCAAGCTCCTCCGCCTCGCGGATGACCGACACCGGATGCCGCAGATTGTCCAGCGGTTTCATGGAGTTTACGTCTACCTCCACACAGGCTTCCCCCAAAAAGCGGGTAAGCTCTGGATTGCCGCGTCCCCGCTTGTGTCCCGGTACGTCGAATGGTACAACTCGCGCGCGGCGGAGTTTTTCAAGCGCTTCAAAGATTGGCGCGCGGTTTTGGTCGGGCACCCGGCCGCCTCCTCTTTAGTAAATATTTGCGCTGTGGAAGATTTCGATCATCTCGCGGCGCAGGCCCTCGTGAATCTCCAGCCTGCGCTTTGGCGGAATCTCATAGACGTCCTCGTTGAAGAGGTAATTCTGCAGATCTATCTCTTTGATGAGCATCTTGGTGTGAAACAGGTTGGCGGAGTAGACGTTGATATCTACGGCGTCGTAACGCAGCAGCGTGGCGGCGTCAATATACTCCTGCACGGATGTAATGGCGTGGTCCCGAAATAGCTTTTTGCCGCCAATGTCCCGCGTGAAACCGCGCACACGGTAGTCTATGGCTATAATGTCGGAATCAAAGCTGCCGATGAGATAATCCAGCGTAGTGAGCGGCGTTATCTCGCCGCAGGTGGCCACGTCTATGTCTACGCGAAAGGTCGCGATGCTCGTTTCGGGATGATATTCCGGATACGTGTGAACCGTAACGTGGCTCTTGTCGAGATGCGCGAGCAGAGTGTCGGGCTTTGGCGTGGGGAACATCGGCCCTTCGGCAATAAGCAGCGTCACGCTCGCGCCCTGCGGCTCGTAGTCCTGGCTCGCGATATTGAGTACCTTTGCGCCGATCATATCGGTCACCTGCGTAAGTATGCCGGTGAGCCGTTCAGAGTTGTACTGCTCGTCTATATACGCGATATAATCCCGCTGCTCGCGCGCCGTTTTGGCGTAACAAACGTCGTAAATATTGAACGCGAGCGACTTTGTCAGATTATTGAAGCCATAGAGCTTGGTTTTTTCCGGCAACCCGAATCCCTTCTCCCATTATAAATGATTAAATATACAAAACAAAAACCACACAAAATCGCGCGGCCTGGCCGTACCAAATCTTGTGTGGGTTCCTTTTTTGGATTGATGAAAAATCAGAGCCGTTCCCTTATGGGATGTGGCGAACAGATCGTATTCCAAATATGGACGGGAGCAGAGTCTATACAGCAAAATCTTTACTCTTATTACTCTATATTGACCGTTTCACAAGTTTTGGCGTGCCGCGCACACTGGTTATGAAGTAACCAACTCATAAAATTTGAGCGTTTTGCTCAATCAATAAAGCAACGAAAAAATGCTGATACGACTGTAACGTCCCGTTCCTCCTACGCGGCGTATTATAACACAAGCCGGGTAAGGTTGTCAATCGGGTTTTGTCAAATGGCCGAAATACCGTAATTTCAGATAAATACTCTTGGAATTTTGAATATTTGGTGGCATAATAACAGTATATCTTTTACGGAAGGATTTATTTAATGAACGACCATATACTGCGCGTAACGGCGGGCGGCGGCCGGATAAGGGCATTTTTCGCCGACACAAAAATCACCGCCGACAAAGCGGCGGACATACACAGGACTACGCCGGTGATGACGGCGGCGCTGGGGCGGCTTATGACCGCCGGCGCGATAATGGGCCTTATGCTGAAAGACGACGGAGACCTCGTAACGCTTCAGATCAGGGGCAAGGGCGAGGCGCAGGGACTTTTGGTTACGGCGGACAACAAAGGCAGGGTAAAAGGGTATCCGTATGACCCGGACGCCGACGCGCCAAAAAAGCCCAACGGCAAGCTTAATGTTTCCGGCGTGATCGGCGAGGGCAGCCTAACCGTCATGAAGGACATGGGCGCGGGAGAGCCGTATAACGGGACGGTTGCGCTTGTTTCCGGCGAGATAGCCGAGGATATTGCCTATTACTTCGCGCAGTCGGAGCAGACGCCGTCTATAGTTTCACTCGGCGTGCTTGTGGACGTGGACTACACCGTCAGGCGGTCCGGCGGCTTTATCATACAGCTTATGCCGGGGGCGGGGGATGAGCTGATACCGTATCTTGAGGAAAAGGTAAAGCCCCTGCCCAGCATAACGACCTTTTACGAGGAGGGCGGAAGCCCTGAAAAGCTCGCCGGGACGCTGTTCGCAGATATCGGCTACGAGGTCCACGAAAGCGTCCCGGTGGAGTTCTTCTGCAACTGTACGCGGCAAAGGGTGGAAAAGGTGCTTCTATCTCTCGGAAAGGACGAGCTTGAGGACATGCTCGCGACAGACGGCGCGGCCTCGCTTAAATGCCATTTTTGCCACACTCAGTACGATTTCAGCGGGGAGGACGTCTCAAGGCTTATCCGCGAAGGATCCGCACAAGACCAGGATTAAAGCACGTATTCGTTTAAAGGACGAACCGGGTAGATATTGTTTGGCATCATGTCAGTGGTAATATATCCCGGCTTGGCGCTTAGCAACGCGGGTATGCGATTTACCAGATTGGCGCAGGTGAGCTCAACCGTAGCGGGCCGGTTAACGTTAATGGTAGTCTCCGGCTCGCCGTAAAATGTCCAGTCGTTTTTGTCAAACTCGCCGGGGGCGTACACGTTTCCGATACACTCGGTTTCCAGCGTGACGCCTTCCTTTGTTTCGGTCGTGACGACCGCCCGCATTCCAGTAGGCTGGCCCGCCTTTATCGTCATTCCCAGCGTGGAGGAATTTAGGTCCTCCGTGTGTGTTGTCGGAATACATTTCTGCACCTGCGAGACCGGCGTCAGCCCCATTTTTCCGCACAGCCAGCCGTTTTGGTTCCACATATAGCTGGGCGTGTACTCGCCGCTCTCCACCAGTCTTTGCTGCTCCTCTGAGCTCATGTCGTTGTACTTGCCTATCTCCTGTTCAAATGCCTCCGTCGTCAGCCCCGCGCCGTGACCCCTGGCAAGGGCGATGCCGTAGTCCTCTACATTGTAGCTGCTGCTTCCCTTTATTTTGGTTATCTTCTGCATGGAGCCTGCCAGAGTGTCTATTAACACGCCCCAATACATGTCGGGGTATCCGCTTCCTGAAAGGGACACGCCGTGCTTTTTCGCCAGTTCGTCCAGTTCCTTTGTTATAGCCGGAGAAGAATTCCACGGGTACAGAGACTCCTCACAGGTGGAAATTGCGTTGACGCCGTTTTTGGCGCACACGGTAAAGGCGTCCTTTATGTCGGCCATCGTGCTCATGGTAGCGACCACGGCGACGTCGGGTTTTAGCCGCTCCAGCACGGAGCCGGCTTCCTTGGCGTCCGCGACCGCGACGCCTTTTTTACTCGTTCCCATAATATCGCCGATATCCTTGCCTATGACCGCCGGGTTCATGTCAAATGCCGCCACGATTTCAACGCCCTTTTCCAACATGTAGCGCATCAGATAAACGCTCATTTTTCCGCATCCGTATTGTACTGCCTTGATTTTACGGTCCATTAAAGCTTCCTCCTATATTGTTTAAGGTTTTGGCGGTATCGCGCCGTTTTAAAATAGTATATCCTGTTTCAGCAGCCTCATGAATTCCTCCCCTGTAATATTTTCCTTTTCCAGAAGATACTCCGCAATTTTATCCAAAGATTTAAGGTTTTCGCGCAGAAGCTCCTCTGCTTTTTGCAGGCAGACGGAAAGGATTTTCCGCACCTCTTCGTCGACAAGCGCACCTGTCTCCTCCGAGCAATTCTTCACATTTCTGCCGTCAAGAAAGCGGTTCTGCACGCTTTCGAGGCTCATTGGGCCGAATTTTTCACTCATGCCGTACTGCGCCACCATCCCGCGGGCCAGAGCCGTGGCGCGCTCAATGTCGTTCGCGGCGCCGGTCGTAACCTCTCCAAACTTAATATCTTCGGCGGCGCGGCCTCCAAGCAGGGTGGTTATCTGCGCCAGGAGCTCGGACTTAGTCAACAGATACCGTTCCTCCTCCGGCATATTCATAGTGTATCCCAAGCTACCCATCGTTCGGGGGACGATAGTTATTTTCTGTACGGGCTGGCCGTTCTTTTGCAGCGCGCTTACCAAAGCGTGGCCAACCTCGTGATAAGACACCATCTGCCGCTCTTTGGAGTTCATAACGCGGTCTTTCTTTTCTTTGCCCGCTATTACGGTTTCCACGGCCTCCATCAGGTCTTTCTGCCCGACCGTCTTGCGGCTGTCCCGCACTGCCAGAAGCGCGCCTTCGTTTATCATGTTGGCAAGATCGGCTCCCGTCGCGCCGGAGGTCGCGAGCGCGACCTCGCGAAGATTAACGTCCTTATCCAGCTTCACCTTATCTGCATGTACTTTAAGAATGGCCTCGCGTCCGGGCAGATCGGGCTTTTCTACGATGATCCGTCGGTCGAAGCGGCCCGGCCGCAGCAGGGCTTTGTCAAGAATTTCGGGGCGGTTGGTGGCGGCGAGCACTACAATACCTTTCTTGCCGTCAAACCCGTCCATTTCGCTTAAAAGCTGGTTAAGAGTCTGTTCGCGTTCGTCGTTGCCTCCAATCTGATTGTCGCGGCTCTTGCCAATAGCGTCTATCTCGTCTATGAAGATGATGCAGGGGGCGCTTTTCTTGGCGTTTTCAAAGAGGTCGCGCACGCGGGACGCGCCCACGCCGACAAACATCTCGATAAATTCGCTGCCGGAAATAGAGTAGAACGGCACTCCCGCCTCCCCTGCCAGCGCCTTTGCCAGCAAGGTCTTGCCGGTACCGGGAGGACCCACCAGCAGCGCGCCCTTGGGCTGTTTAGCGCCTATCTGCTGATATTTTTCCGGATTTTGCAGCAGGTCTGCCAGCTCTGTGAGGCTCTCCTTCGCCTCGTCCTGTCCGGCCACGTCGCTGAATTTTACGCCTGTGCTCTTTTCGTGGTTGTACTCCTTCGCCTTGCTTTTCCCGGCGCCGAAAATGCCGCCCATACCGCCCATGCCGCCCTGCCCCATTTTGGACATTACATTTCGGATCAGGAAAGTATAAAGCAGGTACATTACCAGCACAGGAACAATCCAACTGAGGAAAAAGCTCAGCAGCGGCGAGTCCGCGCGGTTCATGGGTTTGTAAAAACCGACGTCGTTTTCGCTTAGCCGCTCCACAAGCGCGGGGTCGTCGACCCGCACGGCGAAATAGACGTCTCCCGCTTTCGGCGCGGGCTGTTGCCCCAACACCTGACCGTCGCGCCCGTAGGGATAAAGTATCCTCTCCGCCACGGCGAGATCGGCGTCCTTCTTAAGGGCTATCTGTACAGATTCATCCGCTATTTGCGCCTGACTCACGTTTCCGCTTTCCACCAAGCTTATGAACTGGCTGTATTCAATCTGCCTCCCCACGCCGGACTGTCCGCCGAACAGCAGGTTCAGCATAAAGTTGATTAAAAAGATTACGCAGATGATATTAAAAAGATTGAATTTTTTCGGCGCCTTGCCGCCTACAGGCGGAGTTCCGTTGCCGCCGTAGGGGCCGTCCTGCCTGTTCTGATAAGGATTCGTCCGGTTGAGCTTGTCTTTTTTATCTGTGTTTTTATTCGCTTCCATTTTGATTTCCTCCGGCTTTTAATTTGTTGAGTTTGCTTCGACACGTTTTAGCTGAAAACGTTCAAGCCAGCCCTTTTTATATTTTAGCGACACGAAACCAATGGCGGACGCCGTAAACGCCCCGATCGCATCCACGATCAAATCCTTCATCGTGTCGGCCACCGCCGCGTGACCCACCAGGGCCTCGCCGGTTTCGAGTGCGTATTTTTGCATGTTGGTACGCAAAACGGCGTCCGCAGAAAATTCGTAGATCTCCCATATAACGTCGAGCGACATTGCGAACCCAAATGCGAACAGCGCCACAAAAACCGGGCTTAAATAAACCGCCGCCGACTCCGAACGGTTGAGAAGCGTGACAAACGAAAAACCCAACAATCCAAGCGCGGCCCCGCTAAAGGCGTGCAGAACGGTATCCCAATGAGGAACTTGATAATAAAAGCTCCTGACCTCCCCCAAGTAAATGCCGCAGTACAGAAAGAACGCATAGGCGATCATAAAGCTGTTGGGTATGTTAATCCCGGCGTTGCGCCTTAAATAGCCAGGCAGCATCATCGCCAGCGCGCCGAAAACGCATTGCACAAGCATAAGTACATAGTCGCCCTTGACCCTGACCGCTATTTCGGATACCGGCGCGACTGTTGGAGCAGTCGCGATCCTTACCACCGTATAGGCAATGGAGACGATGAATGTCACAAAGACAAAAAACATCACTCTTTTTGCGGTGAACAGCTTCTTCATATGCAGCGCCCCTTTACAATACTCCAATAGCAAATATTACTGTTGTGATATTATTATTCCGCAACGAAATTCGTTGGGCTTTGCGAGTGAATCGCAAAGCGTATTTCGTCGCTCAGGCTGCGCTTGTTTCTCGCCTTTTTTGCAAAAGGCAACCGAAACAAATGCGCGAATTAATCCGACAAAATGGCAAGCATTTTGTTTCGGATTAATAATACTATGTTAACAAATACAGTTCTCTGCGAACAGTATTAGCATTTTGGCCTTTTTAACGACCGCCTTTTCTGCGGCCGTTTTCTATAGCGGGAATATACAGCCGGGTAATATCTCCGCAAGTCTGCCCGTTATGCGCACATATTCTTTCGCGTCGTGTTCACCCAGCATCTTCAGCATACTAGCCATAATTTCCAAAATTGTTTGCCGGTACCGTCCAGCCGCCTCCTTACCTTCGCCGGTGAGTTCTACAAGTATTTTCCTGCGGTCGCTCTTGTCGATCTGTCTTGCGATATAACCTTTTTTCTCCAGACCGTTCAGGGCGGCGGCAATCCTCGCGGTGCTGACATTCATCGCGTGGCTAATCTCGCTAGGCAGCACATAGCCGCTCCGCTGTGCTATATACCCCAAGACGAACGCCTCCCCGTGCATGGACTCCGTTATGCTCTTTTGCGGTTTTGCCATGTTAAGCACCTGCACTTCGCGAAGCATCTGCTCCGCCAACGCCATATAGTCCATGCTATCATCCCCTAATAAAATAATATTAACTGTATTAGATAATAATACAGTTAATATATAATGTCAATAGTAATAGAATTTATTAGCGGAATGTTTACAGTGCGTTTATAGCCGGTCCTTATATTCCTTAACGAATATCTCATTGGCTTTTGTCAGATCGTCGTGGTATTTTTTATAGCTGCCGCTCAAGCGTTTCATGGCGGGGATAAAAATATCGTTGTACCCGCTTTCCGCCTGGAATTTTGTAACAATCTCTTTTAGTTTAAAATCCGATGATTGCCTGTATTCATCTGATTTTTGGTACGACAGATACAGTTCGAACCTCTCTTTTCTTTCCTTACGGCTCCTTTACGGCTTCGGAAAGCTCTTTAGACAGGTTGGCTATGTTTATTTTGCTTATATTTTTTGCGGCTTCATCGAGAAAATCTTTCAAATCGTCGGGGATGACGAGCTCGGAGCCGTCCAGATACGCGATGATCGTTTCAAAGGCTTCCTGCTGCTCCGCCGTCGTGATTGGCTCGTCCAGAAACAAAGCAAAATGCACGCTTATATATGTGCCGTAATATCCGGGAAACAACCCCGAAAGCCTGTGTATGATCGACCGTTTTTTTTCGACCGCTTCCAATTGTGCAAGAGTACTTTTCCAATCGCCGTCATTCGCGAGTTTTTCCAGCAGGGCCTGTTTTTCGCGCAGCTCTGAAATTTCAATGTCCTTTATGAATGAGAGCTTTCTCAGCACGGCGCCGTCTTTGCTGTCCAGCGCCGCCTGGATATCGTAAACCGCCAGCCCCAGCCCGCGAAGGATGGCGATTTTCTTTAGCTTTTCAACATCGCTTTCAGAAAATCGTCGGTAGCCGTTCTCAAGCACGAACGGAGAAATCAGCCCTTGCTCAGTATAATACTCAACGGCCTTTTTTGTCAGGCGGCACTCTTTGCAAACCTCGTTTATCAGCACGTTTATCACCTCTGACTACTATGATAAGCCCACCCCCGGGGGGAGAGTCAAGAGGTTTTACAAATAATTTTTTCGCCTATATCAAGTACGCACCCAGCTCGCAAGATATTTGAGATTTTCGGCATTCTCCCGCTCCAAAACCTCAAAGCGGCCTTCAAAGCCCTTTTCCGCCGCGGCGATCTCGAAATGGCACATCGCTATTCCCATGTCGATGCGGTTCATATCTATCTTTCCCGCCGAGTAAAAGTGAAACGCCGCCTCACCGTCCTTAACTATGCGCCAAGGCTGCGCGTTCATGGCGGATGGGGCCTGCCGCACCGCCTCAAGTATTTCCGCGGATTCGCCGCCGGATGAAAGTGGCGTTGTGAAGTCTCCGTCAAAAAACAGCTCGTCCCACGGCTTGCGATTTCCCGCGTTGCTTTTTATCATTCGGCCCAGCAGGGATTTTCCTCCGCCCTCGTATCCCACCGGAGAAACGACCGGCAGCGCCTCGTCGGCTTGAAGGTCTATAGCTTTGGAAAACCCTCCGCGAGAAAATGTTCCCCCAAGTATTACGGTGCCGAGTCCAAGCTGTGTCGCGAACAGAATAAGCTTTTCAAATTGGTAGCCTACATCCTCCATATCATGGGCGCTTTTTTTACAGGCCGCCGTCATAAAGAAGCGGGCTCCGCGGATAACGCCATAGGTGCCAAGCTTTTCACCGCCTCCGCTTTCTATAAGCTCAAGCCGCACCTTGCTTCCAAACACGCCCGCCGCGCCGTCAAGCTCGCTTATATAATCCCGCAGTTTCTCAAGCTCAGCGTCCGCTATTAGCTCTCCGCTGTAATTGCGCACGGATCTTCTTTTCATAATACTATTAACAGTCATTTTTCCGCCCCCTTTAGAAGCCGGTTTTTAGCCCCTGATATCCTCGTAGCCGACCAGCGTACAGCCTTTTTCTTCAACCAGCGCCTGGATTTTCTCCCTGCACGCGCTCTTGCCGCCGCCCGATACCAGACATACCACGACCTCCTTTCCTGCGGGCAGCGCGTCGAACGCAGTATTAATTGCTGGGGCGGGATGCCCCGCCCACACCGGCGACATTATCACAATGCGGCCGTATTCGCCCAACGGCGCGGTGAACGGCTGAGTCGGCACGCGCTTCATACGCATGGATGCGAAGCATCCGGCGGTAAAAGCTTTTAGCGCTCCGGGCCTCTGCGCGTCTTTAATCTCGAACAGCTCCGCGTTTTCTTTTTGCGCGCGCGCGGTGGCGAGCGTCCGGGTGTGGCCTGACCACGAATAAAAAACTAATGCGGTTTTCATGAGTATTACCCCCTTAAATTGATACAACAGCCGGACAAGGTCAATGAAAATATTGTATCACAAATTGGGGTAATTTGCACCCATAGCGTAAAAGTTATGATTTTCTGTTAAAAGCTTTTATAAGCGCAACGTCCTTGCGGCCAGTTCCGTCTCATTTGCATCCGTGTCTGCTTTTGTCCCGCGCACAATCCGTGCGTACGCGGCGGCGCGCACACCGAGAACAGCGTGACCGGTTCCTTTCCGGTATTGACTACGTTGCGCCACGTCCCGGCCGGAACTATTATGGCGTACCCTGCCGACACCCTGCTTTGATAATTGAGCAGATTTTGCCGGCGGCCCATCATAACAAGACCGTTCCCCGCTTCAATACGCAGGAGCTGGTCTACTCCCGGGTTAATTTCAAGGCCGAGTTCGCCTCCCGCGGGAATATGCATCAGAGTCACTTGAAAATGCTTGCCGGTCCACAAAGCTGTGCGAAAATTCGGATTATGTAAAACCGCCTGGCCAATCTCCACGACAAACGGCTCCGGGCCGTAATCGGTCGTATTCGTCTTTCTCATTGTCTGTCTGCTCGGACTTTGTCCAACCATCAAAATCACCTTCACTGCATAGATTACTCCATTATACGAAAAAATCCCCCGCGGGGTGACCTTTTGTGTACCCGGCGATTGATAACAGCCAATAATTTGCCAACGGCAAGCAAACAGAAGCCGGCGTAAAGAATACAAACTCCTTTAGTACCGGCCCCCGTCTATTCGTTAAAATACAGCGAATCCTTATTTCTCATAAGCGACGACGATAACGTTAAGTTCCCGCTCAAGCTGCTGCAGCCTCGCAAGTTGCTCCGGTGTAAGGCTCGCGATATTGTTCATTTTTTTGTTTCTCCTTTCCTACAGCAATCCTGCGTTAAAGCGCGGTATGGCCTTTGTATAGTATGCGCGGGGAAAATATTAGTCATTCGCCCTCTTTTTCAGCATAATTATAGTAATAGCACTAAATTCTGCAAGCGTTACAGGAGGAACGGCTATGCCTGGCGGTCTTTTCAAAGACGATGATAACGAGCTTTTGCGGCGCCCGCGCATAAGCGCGCGCCTTAGGGATGCGGTAAAAAACCCTCTCACCGTCGTCTGCGCGGGCGCGGGCTTTGGCAAAACCCGCGCGGTGTATGATTTTACCCGCGAGACGGCGATCCCCGTCACATGGATGCAGCTGTCGGAGCGCGACAACGCCGGGTCGCGCTTTTGGGCAAAATACGTTAAGCTCACCGCCCAGTGGAACAAGCCTCTCGCCGAGCGGTGTAAAAGCCTTGGCTTTCCCGACACTGCCGACAAGCTCAACCGCTACCACGCCCTGTGTGAGCGTTTCGCGCCCGAAAGACACAGGCTGTTTGTGCTGGACGACGTGCATTTGATCGACCATCCCGATATTCTTCTGTTTTTGGAACGGCGCATCCGAGAGACTCTTAAAAGCGAACCGGCAAAAATCTCGGTAATTTTAATCTGCCGTGAGCTGCCGGCCATGGAGCTTGCCGATCTTCACTTGCGCGGAGCGTTTCCCACCCTGCACGAGGACGAGTTCAGCTTTACTGAAGACGAGCTGGCCCGCTATTTTTCGGGGCAGGGCCTTTTAGTCCCGCAGCAAACCCAACGGGAGATTCTTAAGGATACCGGCGGCTGGGCGTTTTCGGTAAATCTTGTGGCGCGCTCATTAAAAAAAGCCCCCGGTTACGCGGGCTATGTGCGCTTGGCCTTAAAGCGCAATATCTTTGGCCTCATGCAAAAAGAGGCGTTTGACACGGCTTCTCCCTCATTGCGGCAGTTCCTTATACGGCTCTCGCTCATAGACCATCTTTCCGCCGACCTTGTCGGTACTCTGGCGGGAAACGATGAAAAGCTCCTCTCCGAGCTTAAGCGCCAAAACGCTTATATCCGCTTTGACGGCGGAATCCACGCATACCACATCCACCGTCTTTTCCTGGATTTTTTGCGTTCCCGGCAGAATACCCTCTCGCCCGAGGCAGTATCGGAAACCTACAGAGCAGCCGCCGATTGGTGCCGCGACAACGGCTTTGAGATCGACGCGCTGCTCTATCTTGAAAAAAACGGGGATTACGAAGCTATAGTCGCGGTCCTCTCCGCGCTGCCGGTGCAGATGCCGGTAGACCTGGCGCTGTGCGCCTCCGGAATCTTCGAGCGGGCGCCGGCGGGACTTGCGGATAATATTTATTATTATGCCGTCATGCACGTGCGGGTGTTCATACGTCTGGGTCGGCTGGAGGAGTCTGTCGCTCTGGCGCAAAAATACGAGGCGCGCCTGCTTGGGCTGCCAGCGGACAACCCTTTCCGCAACCGCACGCTCGGCGTTCTTTACTACAGTATGGGGAATATCCGCGCGCTTATGAGCGCGTCCGGCGACCGCTATGACTTTGACGCCTGTTACGCCAAAATGTACGAGTGCCTTGCAAAAGCTCCGGTCAGCCCCGACCAGTATTCCTGCGTTCCGGTCGGATTCTGGGTCAGTCTCTGCGGCTCGTCACGCAGCGGCGCGCCGCAGGAATACATAGAAGCCGCCGCAAGGTCCGCGGGGTATATCTCCCACTGCTGGGGCGGCTCGATGGCGGGCGCCGACACGCTTTGCCGCGCGGAGCTTATGTTTTATCAAGGCGGGCTGCGGGAATCAGAACTGGTTTTGGCGGACGTGCTGCGGCAGGCGCAGGAAAACCGGCAGTTTGAGCTGGAAAACAAATCTCTGTTTTTTCTTCTGCGCGTAGCCCTTTTGCAGGGGGATCATCTAAAAGCCGAACAGGCGTTGCGGCAAATTGAAGCAATGCAAAACGAGGAAAGCTACGCACACCGCTTTTTGAACTGCGACGCCGCCCACGGCTGGTATGCGTGCTTTCTGCGCCGGCCGGAGGACGTCCCCTCGTGGCTGCGGGAGTCTTTCGCGTCTTACGGCCACGCATATTTTATAGAAAACCTGGGGAATCAGATCAAGGCTCGCTACTGCTATCTTACAGGAAATTTCCCGCCTCTGCTGGCGTATATAGAAGGGATGAAGCGGCGTGAATCAATTTTATACGGGCGCGTCGAGCTGTTGGCGCTCGAAGCCTGCGCGCGGCTAAAAATGAAAGAAAAAGACGGCGCGCTTGCCACGCTGCGCGAGGCTTACGAGGCGGCTTTCCCGAACGATATACTGACGCCGTTCGTCGAGCTTGGCAAGGACATGCGCACTCTTTCGGCGGCCGCCCTGCGCGAACCCGGCCGCGGTCTGCCCGCCGAATGGCTCGAGACCGTTAATAGAAAATCGGCCTCCTGTGCCAAATATCAGTCGCAGATGATAGCAAATCGCGAAAAAGCCCTAGGGCTGAGCCGGAATATGAAGCTTTCCGCAAGGGAAAATGATATCCTCTCCGACCTTTACCGCGGGCTTTCGCGGTCCGAGATCGCCGCGAGGCAAAATTTGTCGATAAATACAGTAAATTCAGTCGCGAGCCATATTTTTAACAAGCTTGGCGCAAACAATATCGCGGACATCGTTAGAATAGCGGCGGAGGAAAAGCTGGTGAGGTAAAATCTCTACACTAAGCCGTTTCCCGCCTAGTCGTCCTTCCCTCTGCCGAATATCACCGTGCGGTCCCTTCCCTGCTCCTTTGCCGCGTACAGGGCCGAGTCAGCATTGAGATAAAGCTCTTTAAACGACTCTCCGTGCTTAGGCGCCAGCGCGATCCCGATGCTTGCCGTTATTGGCCTTCTGGAGCCCTTAGGCACGATCGCTTTCCATGCTTTGGATATCTGCGCCGCCTTTCTGACAGCGCTTGCGCTGTCCTTGATGCCGCGGCAAAAAACCGTAAACTCGTCGCCGCCCATCCTGCCCGTAAAGTCTGAGTCGCGGCACACATCCCGCATGGCATCGGCGCAGGCCTTGAGCACGTTGTCGCCCTCATGATGCCCGCATAGGTCGTTCACAGACTTGAAAAAGTCAACGTCTATCATCATGAACGCGCCGGTGGGGTTTTCATCGCCGTTAAGATGGTTTTCGACCATATGCTGAAACGTCCCCCTGTTCCAAAGCCCCGTCAGGCCGTCTGTCTCGGCCTTGTGGGTGACGTCCCGCAGGCGCATGCGCAGCAGCACCGAACCCAGCAGTCCTGTAATGGCGTGGACAGTTTCAAGGTCGCTTCGCGAAAGACGCGTGAAATATGGCGGTTGCTCCACGGAACGCCCGGTAACCAGAAGGGCCGAGACCTCGCCCTGAAGGAATATGGGCGAAGCCAGAAAGAACGGCAGTGCAAGCTCGCTGCGGAATTGCTCAAATTGTGATGCGTCGTCATCCGCGGTAATCAGCACGGGGTCGCTGCCCAAAAGCTCGCCCGGCACCGAGATCGGTTTTAGGCTAAGCCTGTCTATCTCATCCGCAGTAAAGCCCTGGAGCACCGTCGGCACGAATATACCCTCGTTGTCGGTCACCAGTACCAGGGTCTTTTGCATGTTAAGGGCGGCGTTTATTCGCCGCGCCACCTCGTCAAATACATCAGCGTAAGCGTTCGCCTGCCTCAACGAAACCGCAAGCTCCGAAAGCAGCCCAAAGCCGCGCCGCTTGAGCTCAAGCTCGTAGCGCAGAGTTATTGTCTGGGCGTCAAGCGCCAGTATTTTTGCGGCGTTGCGCTCGCACATTTTTCGCATAGCCTCAAACGAGGCGTCTTTCTCTTTCCCCAAAGCGGGCTTGCCGGGAACTTGCGTTTCAGCCTCACTGCGCGCGGCTGCGCCGGCTTTCGTCTTCCCTTTACCGCTTTGAGAAAACAGGCAGAACACCCCCGTCCAGTCAAGCCCTCGCGGCTTTCCGCCGACAGAGGCAATCTCCACCCCTGTGTAAATACCCAGGACCGGCACCCTTCCGGCGACCGCCTGCCGGACTGTCAACGCGTCCTCTATATCCACTCCGCCATAACCGGCGCAGCGCCCCGCGCAGTCGATATACATAGCAAACACCGGCTCGCGGCCGTCAAGGCTGTCAAACAGTTTTTCTATCTTTTCTTTCATATAGTCCAGCTCAAAGGTGCGGAACATGATCTGAAATTCGGTGCCCTCCGCCATGTCGGGCTCAAACATGACGATACCTCCGCGTTCGCGGTCCAGCCCCAGACAAAGACGGCTGGCGTATTTGTTTTCGTCATATTCGCCCCAGCGCTCGCCCAGGTTGATGCCGAAAAGCAGGAAAAACGGATAATCCTCCGGCTTTATGCCGGGTCCGAGCAACCCGTCCATAAAGCTTATAGCCGGCTTGTGGTCTATTTCGAGGATAACGGGTCCGTCGGCCTTTGTGACGGTATAGTAGCCGGAAGCCGGGTGACATCCGTGCATGACGGCGCTGTCGATCCTAATATCCCCGCCGAATTTCATGGCCATGGCGCAGTATTTGCCGATCCCTTCCCCCGTAAACTGGTTTGTCAGGCTACAAACGTGGTCCCCTTGCATACCCGCGCCTGTGAGCGCCGGCAGAAAGCCCAACGCCTTTTCCAATCCCGCGAGTAACCGAGTGGCCATCATCAGACGCAATCTGCCGTCTTCTTCGCGACTAACCGCGTCGTAAAACAGCATGACGGAAGAATCCTTGTTTGTAATCCAGACTTTGGAGTCCCTGCCCGAGGCGGAACCCGGCGTCTTCCTCACCCTCACCCAGACCGACGTCTGTCAGGACGTCGCAGTCCGCGCCTTCAAGCCAGATACACGCCACGCCCGCCTGGTCGCCGGCGTAGCCGTAGTAATCGTTAGTTATTACGCCCACCGCGCCGCCGCCGTAAATGGGGACCTTCGGGCCCAGCACCGAGGCCACGGCCTCGCGCAGAGCCGGCTGATCGTGCCGCGCCGTGCAAAACAAAAGAGCGATATCGCAGGAGTCTTTCCTGCCGGACGTCAAAACCGCCTGCCGCGCCGCATGTATCCCGGCCGCCATGCTATCGGGATTATCGCTGTAGCCTACTCCCGTTCTCATTTTTCCTCCTCGTAAATCACCGCTTGCCGAACTATATATTACCGGATAAAACCGGAAGTTTTTCAAATGAAAACAGGGAGGGATACAGAGTATCCCTCCCGAAGAAGATCTGCTGCGCGCGCTGATACAGACGCCGCCTAGCTGACTGTTTTTTATGAATAATTTGACTCTTGCGCTTTATTTGGGCTGTTTGCCGATATAGGCGAGGATTCCGCCGTCAACGTAAAGAATGTGGCCGTTGACGAAATCCGAGGCTGCCGACGCGAGGAACACGGCAGGGCCGGCAAGGTCCTCGGGTGTGCCCCAGCGGTTGGCGGGAGTTTTGGCCTTCGCGCAAGGGTGCGGTCTGCGGCGTCGCTATGTAGCCGGGGCCTATACCGTTACACTGGATATTGTACTCGCCGTACTCGCTGGCGATATTTCTCGTCAGCATTTTTAGCCCGCCCTTTGCGGCGGCGTACGCGCTGACCGTCTCGCGGCCAAGCTCGCTCATCATCGAGCAGAGATTTATTATCTTGCCGCCGCCCTTTTTGATCATATAGGGAATAACGGCTTTCGCGACGATAAACGGCGCATTGAGGTCTATGTCGACCACCTTTCTGAAGTCAGCCGCGCTCATTTCGAGCATGGGTATGCGCTTGATTATCCCGGCGTTGTTTACAAGGATGTCTATAGAGCCGAATTCCTGCGCGATCTTCTCGGCCAGACGGTTGACCGCGTCCTCGTCAGTTACGTCGCAGACATAGCCGGCGGCGTCTATCCCCTCCTGCTTGTAGCTTTCCAGCCCCTTGTCCACTAGCTCCTGGTTTATGTCGTTAAAGACTATTTTTGCCCCCGCCGCCGCAAGCGCCGAGGCGATAGCGAAGCCGATACCGTAGCTCGCGCCGGTAACGAGCGCGACCTTACCCTTAAGCGAAAAGGAATCTGTTATGTTCATGATCGTCCTCCTGTTATTTTAAATCTTCGGTCTTGATTGTGTCCATATCGTCGAAAGCCTGGTTTTCGCCGCCCATCGCCCATATAAAGGTGTAGTTCGACGTTCCACAGCCTGAATGTATGCTCCAGCTGGGGCTGATAACAGCGTCGTAATTGCCCATGACTATGTGGCGGGTCTCCTGCGGCTCGCCCATCATGTGGAACACCGCGTTGCCCTCGGGTATTTCAAAGTATGTATATATCTCCATGCGGCGTTCGTGGGTGTGCGAGGGAAGAGTATTCCACACGCTTCCCTCGGAAAGCTCGGTTAGACCCATCAGAAGCTGGCAGGTAGGAAGCACGTCAGGATGAATAAACTGGTTGATCACACGCTTGTTGGCCGTTTCGAGAGCGCCCAGCGGCTTTTTCGCGGCGTCGGCTATTGAGATAAAGCGGGTCTCGTACGGCCGGTGAGCGGGAGCCGAAACGCCGTAAAAGCGAGCGGGGTTTTTTGGGTCGTCACTTTTGAACACCGGAGTGGCCTCTCCCATTGTGATATACAGGCAATCCTTGTAGCCCATCTTATATTCGGTGCCGCCAACATTCACGACGCCGCCGCCGCCGAGATTGAAAAATCCGGCCTCTCTGCGCTCCAAAAAGGTTTTAGTCCCAAAGGTCTTCCAAACGTCCAGCCCCTTATCAAGCGGTACGGACTCGTTCACCGGCATTACGCCCATCGTCACCATGCGGTCCACATGCGAGTAGACTCCCACGGCTTCATCAGGCCTGTAAAGGTCCTTGATCAGAAATTCCTCTCTGAGTTCCTCTGTCGTGTAGCGCTTTACGTCGCGCTGGTTTGCCGAATACCTGATATCCATTTCCTCAGCTCCTGTAAATTAAATATTTCTGCGCGGGAAGTTTTTCCAAACCAATTATAATCTAAATCCCTGCGCTTTGCAACATTATAAATTCCGTTTCACACCCGTCTTCCGCAGTTATTTTTGCCAGACTACCATGACGTCGTCCTCTCTTATGATATCCCCCGGCCCGACGGGCGCGATTATTTCATCCCCGCGTTCGATTGCGAAGATTATTATTCCGTGATTGTCCCTGAATCTTATTTCGGAAACCGATTTGCCGACCCAGCTTCCCTCAGGCCGCACGGCCGTCAGATTGAAGTTGGGGATCTTGCGCAGCAGCCGCAGGACGTCCGGATTAAACAGCCTGTAGGCAAGACTTTCTCCCGCCTCGACCTCAGGGAACACCACAAGGTCGGCGCCCAGCTTTTCAAGCATTATCTTGTCTATGGGCGATGTTGCCTTTACAATCGTAAACGGCGCTCCCTCAGCCTTGGCGATAATCGTCGCCCTGGACGAGGCCCTTATATCGTCCCCGGTGTCGATGATCACAACATCATATTTAAATAGCTCCAGGCTTCTAAGTGCGTCCGCGTCTGAAATATCCATCTGTATGCTCTCAGAGGCATACTCGAGCGCGCGGTTGACCTTGTGCTCGTCCTTGTCGCACACCAAAAGCTGCGCGCCGTGCTTCGCCAACACCGCCGCCACGCTGCCGCAAAAACTGCTGTAGCCCAGTATAGCGTATTCTTTCATATGCGGTTTTTTCATATTCAATCCCTCCCGAAATTGTTGATTATCCAATTATAACAGTCGCCTCGGCGTACGACATATCCGCCTGCGGCAAGTCTTTTTTGTGTATCGCGGTAAGGGCCATCGCCACTGTAGTCGGGCCTAGCCGGCCGATAAACATCGAAACTATCAGCACGGCCTTGCCCGCGGACGAAAGATGCGGCGTGATTCCTGTCGTGAGTCCGACGGTAGCGCTCACCGAGGAGCACTCGAACAGAAGGTCGAGAAAGGTGTGCGGAAACGGATTGTGGTGCTCGGTAAAGCGCAGGATCATCGCGCCGCCCACGATTACGACGAACAGCAGCGCCGCCATAGTCAGCGCCTTTTGCAGGGACTGCAGCGTAAACCTTCTTTTAAACGCCACTATCTGCTCCCGGCCTTTCACAGCGTTAAGCATCGTGAACACTATAATTCCGAAGGTAACCGTCTTAATTCCCCCCGCCGTTCCCGCGGGGGAGCCGCCCACCATCATAAGCAGGCAGGACAAAAACTGGGACGAGCCGTTCATCCCGGCCTGGCTTATCGTGTTAAAGCCAGCCGTGCGTAACGTAACGGACTGAAAAAACGACGCCAACACCTTGCCGCCAAGCGGCAAAGGGCCCAGCGTCGCTGGGTTGTCCCACTCCAGCAGCAAAAACAGCGCGGCCCCGCCGGCGACAAGCGCCGCCGTCACGCCGAGCACCACCTTTGAGTGTATGCTAAGGCGCCGCAACAGCTTTGAAAACGACGGTCTCTCCCCCGCCGGCCCTTTCGCAAGGCCGGCAAACTCAAGCCACACGGGAAACCCCAGTCCCCCGCTTATTATCAATATCATGATCGTAAGATTGACGAGCGGGTTAGCGACATAAGGCGTCATGCTGCTGTCTCCCACAATGTCGAAGCCCGCGTTGCAAAACGCCGATATTGAATGGAATACTCCATGCGCCGCCGCTTCTGCGAGCGACATCGGAAGCTCCTTTGCGGTGTAAAAGCCCATTGTAAGCAAAGCCGCCCCCGCCGCTTCAGCGGCGAGGGTAGTCTTTATAACTCCGGCTATCAGCCGCTCCATTCCCCCAGCCCCGTCCTGCCCGAAAGCGGCCTGCACTGCCATGCGCCCGCGCAGAGTAACGTCCATCTTGAGCATCCTCATGGCGAGCGTCACCAGCGTGACTACGCCAATCCCGCCTATCTGCACAAGCGAAATGATTACCACCCTGCCAAACAGGCTCCAGTGAAAGGCGGTCGGCGCCACTACCTGCCCGGTGACGCAGGCAGCCGAGGTCGCGGTAAAGAGCGCGTCCACAAAGCCGATACTCTCCCCCGACCTGCTGGCAAGCGGAAGATCCAGCAGCGCCGCTCCCAGCAAAATCAATATTACAAACCCGCCCGCCAGATATTGTGAAGCGTTTGGCCTCCAGCGCACACGACCGTTTTTCCGGCGTATAGCATGTAAAATTTCTTGCTGCATATCACGGAGAAGCCTTTCTAAATAAGATTAAAAGCTGTCTTTATTTATGCTTTTCCGCGCTGTATACACCACAGTATACCACAGCGGGGAAATATGTCAATATTGCTCTGACGCTGCGTATTGTAACGCGGGCATTGTCGTGATACAATTAGTCATAATTGTTTTGGAGGTGTGTTTATGGACAGGAACGGCATTGTCCGGAGAATATCCGACGAAAAAATGATCGCGATCGCGAGAGGACTTTCCCTCGGGGAGATTCTACCCCTGGCTGAAGCGCTTTATCGGGGCGGCGTCTCGGTAATGGAGGTGACGTTCGACCAGGCGCGTCCTGAGACACATCCCGCGACGGCTGCCGCCATCAAAGAGCTTTGCATTAAAACCGCGGGAAAAATGATGATCGGGGCGGGCACGGTCGTCTCCGAAGAACTGGTGCGGCTTGCGGCCGACTCCGGCGCGCGGTTTATCGTTTCACCGGATGTAAACACAAAGGTGATCGAACTGACGTGCGAGCTTGGGATGGCGTCGCTTCCCGGTGCGTTCACTCCCACCGAGATACTTACGGCGCACTTGAGCGGAGCCGATTTTGTAAAGGTGTTCCCCGCCGCCGTTCTCGGCCCCGCTTATGTCAAAGCTATCCGCGGGCCGCTTAATCATGTGCGGCTTTTGGCGGTAGGCGGCGTGGACGAAAGCAACGCCGCGTCCTTTTTGCAGGTTGGCTGTGTTGGTGTGGGCGTGGGCGGCAGCCTTTGTAGCAGGGAGCTTGCGGTCTCGGGTCAGTTTGATAAAATAACGGCGCTCGCTTCGGCGCTGTGCAAAAGCTGCGGGAACGCGCCCCGGGTGAAATGATATGGAAAGAAGCTATATCATTACTATTGACGGCGGAACGACCAACACCCGTTGTATCCTTTGGGACAATTCGGGGGCCATGCTTTACGAAGAGCGGCGTCAGGTCGGCGTAAGGGACACCGCGATCGACGGAAATAACCAAAAACTCAGGTTCGCCGTAAAAGAGTGCATCGAAGCTCTGCTCAAGTCCGGGAAATGCGGATACGGCGATATTGTAAAGATCGTCGCCAGCGGAATGCTCACCTCGGAGCTGGGATTATTCGAGGTTCCGCATCTTGCGGCTCCGGCCGGGATTAGCGAGCTGGCGGCGTCCCTGGTCACGGCAAGGCTGGACGGCATTTGCCCGGTCCCTATAAGCTTTGTGCCCGGAATAAAAAACAGGGTGAAGGAAATTGACAGCCAAAGCTTTGAGGCCATGGACATCATGCGCGGCGAAGAGGTCGAAAGCATAGCTATTATTGACCGCTGCTTTAGCGGCAGGCCAATGCTTATTGTCCTGCCGGGTTCGCACAACAAATTTGTGGCGGTAAACGCAAAAGGACAGATTGCCGGCTGCCTGTCGACGATTTCCGGAGAGCTTTTAGAGGCCGTGACAAACCACACGATACTGGCAAAGTCGGTGCGGCGCAGGTTTGCCGGAGAGACCGATTACAGCAGGGACTGGATGCTTACGGGATACCGCAACGCAAAAAAGGTGGGGCTGGGGCGGGCCTGCTTCTCCGGCAGGATACTTAACCTGTTTGGGGAAAAGTCCGGCGCAAGCATAGCCAGCTATATACTCGGAGCCGTTTTGCAGGGAGATGTTCACGCCGTTTTAAACTCCGACGCCATCTCTTATGACAAAACGGCGGACGTCGTTGTCAGCGGAAAGCCTCCATTTGGGCAGGCGTTGCTGGATATTTTTGAGTTTGAAGATATCTTCGCGAGTGTTCAAAGCTTCGCGCCGGAAAACGGAATTTCCGCATCGGCGCTCGGAGCGTATTTATTGGCAGTTTTCACTGACATTTATTATAAAAAACATCGCGATTTGGCGTAAAAAATATTGACAAACATTAACTATATATGTATGATGTTATTGAATTATAATGAAATCCAGTTTTCACCATATGAAAAGAGGATCGTCTACACAGTGCCTGGCATTTCAAAATAGTTCTGTAATTAAACATTGAACGGAGGAAAAATATGAAAAAGACCATTGCCTTAATACTGACCATAGCTCTTCTGGCTGTCGGCTTTGCCGGCTGCGGAAGCCCGGCTCCCGCCTCGTCGGCGGCTCCCGCGGCCCCGGCAGCCTCCGCGGCCCCGGCGGCCCCCGCGGCTCCCGCGGCTCCCGCCTCGTCGGCGGCTCCCGCAGCCCCGGCAGTCGATTTCCCGACCAGAACTATCAACATGATTTGCCCGTGGGCCGCAGGCGGCGGTACAGACTCCGTTTTGCGCGCGCTTTGCGTAGCCGCTGAAAAACAGCTTGGCCAAACGATCACCGTCACCAACACGACCGGCGGCGGCGGCGCGACCGGCTTCGCGGCAATACTTCAGGGCGAGCCCGACGGCTACAACATGGGTATGATTACTTTCGAGCTCAACTCGCTTCCTCCGCAGGGCCTTGTTCCGTTCAGCTATCAGGATTTTGACCCGCTTATCCGCGTGAATATGGACGCCGCCGCCATGACTGTACCGGCGGACGCACCGTATAACACGATCGGCGAATTTATTGAGTACGCCAAGGCGAATCCCGAAACTATCAACGTCGGTAACTCAGGCCCCGGAAGCGTGTGGCACATAGCCGCGGGCATTGTGGAGCAGCAGTGCGGCGTGAAGTTCAAGCACGTTCCGTATGACGGCGCGGCCCCCGCCGTGACCGATCTCGCGGGCGGACACATCCAGGCCGTCAGCGTTTCGACCGCGGAAGTTCGCGCTCAAGTCGAAGCCGGAACGGTTAAGATACTCGCCGTTATGGCCCCCGAGAGAGACGCCCTTTTCCCGGACGTCCCCACGTTCCTTGAAGAAGGCTATGACGTGCAGTTCGGCACATGGCGCGGTCTCGCACTGCCTCCGGGTGTGCCGGAAGCCGAGCGTCAGATTCTTCTTGACGCCTTTACCGCTGCGCATCAGGACCCCGAATTCGTCGCCCTTGCCGAAAGCCTCGGCCTCGGTCTCGCTTTCCAGGGACCCGATGACTTCAACACTTTCCTCGGCGAAAACTACGCCATGGTCGAAAGCACCATGCAGGCCATAGGACTCGTATAAGACGCACTGAAGCTATCGGGGCGGCAGGCAGCTCTGCCTTCCGCCCCGAACCATTTTTGAAAGGTGTGCGGAAGATGAAGACAAAGGGCGTTTTAGCCAACATTGTCTGCGGCGTGCTCGGCCTTGCGCTAAGCGCGTATGTTTGGATCTCTACCTACTCGTTCCCAGTGGATAAGATAAGTGTCGTCGGCTCGGATTATTTCCCCCGTCTGCTGGCGTTCGGACTCGCGGCGTCCAGTTTGACTATGCTCGTGACTACCATTGTCTCGAAACGGGAGGAAATATTCGAAACGCTCAACCCAAAAGACCCCGGGATACAGCGCGCAATCATCTGCCTGTTATCCACAATCCTCTATGTGGCGCTCTTAAAGCCTGTCGGCTTTATCCCGGTCTCTATCTTGTATTTGTTCGGCATTATGGTGCTTCTTAAAAAGCGAAATTGGATCGTGATGGCCGTTTTGTCCGCTGTTCTTCCAATCGGGGTATATTTGGCTTTTCTGGAACTGCTGGGGATTTCCCTGCCCGTAGGGATACTTAGCTTCATTCTTTACTGAGAGGGCAGGTGATTACATAAATGGATTTCCCGCTGTTTTTAGAAAGCTTTGGCAATATATTTCAGTTGGACGTAATGCTGATGATCTTCGTCGGCTGCCTGGGGGGCACGATACTGGGCGCGTTGCCCGGTCTTACCGCCACCATGGGCGTGGCGCTCTTAATCCCGTTTACATTCGGCATGCCGCTGGCAAATTCCATCGGTATGTTGTTGGGCATATACTGCGGGGGCATGTACGGCGGTTCTATATCCGCTATTTTGATCCGCACCCCCGGGACCCCTTCCGCCGCCGCGACAGTGCTTGACGGCTACCCCATGGGCCAGAAGGGCGAGGCGAACCGCGCCTTGACGATGGGCCTGTGGGCCTCGGTCTCGGGCGGTATAATCGGCACGCTTGTCATGATTTTTCTCTCGCCGCAAATTTCAAAGATGGCGCTTAAGTTTTCAACGGCAGAGTTTTTCTGTCTTGCGATTTTTGGACTCAGCATCATTGTTTCTATCTCGGGCAATTCTATTGCCAAAGGGCTTATGTCCGCGTTCTTCGGACTTTTGCTCTGCACGATTGGCTCGGATCCTATCTCGGGCTTCCCGCGCTTTATCTTCGGGCGCATGGAGCTTTACGAGGGTCCGCCCTTCATCCCCACGCTGATTGGATTATTCGCTATTTCCGAAGTCCTCAGCGGCGTTGAAAAAATCGTCAAGTCACATAAGATTGAAAGCAAGGTGACCCGCGTCACCCCCACGCTCAAGGACTATATCTTCTGTTTGCCCACGATTATAAAATCCGGTCTTATAGGCTGCTTTATCGGCGCTATCCCCGGCGCGGGCGGAGATATAGCCTGCTTTGTCGCGTATTCCGAGGCCAAGCGCTCATCTAAGCATCCGGAAAAATTCGGCACCGGCATAATAGAGGGCATCGCCGCGCCCGAGGCCGCCAACAACGGCTGCGCGGGCGGCGCGATGATTCCGCTGCTCTCTCTTGGCGTACCCGGAGACTCCGTCACTTCCATTATTCTTGGCGCGTTCATCATGCAGGGCCTGCAACCCGGCCCGCTGATGTACCTGGAGCATCTTGGGGACGTTTACAACGTCTTTTCCGCAATGTTTGTAGCGCAGTTCGTGGTGCTCATCATCGGTATGCTGGGCATGAGATTTTTCGCGAAGATAATCTCGGTGGACAAGAACATCCTGCTTCCCTGCATTATGATACTGTCTTTGGTCGGCTCGTATTCAATGCGCAACAACATCTTTGACGTAGGGCTCGCCGTCGCATTCGGAGTCGTGGGCTATTTGTTCCAGAAGTATCATTTCCCGCTCTCGCCTATCCTGCTCGCGCTTATCCTCGGGCCAATGGCGGAGAGCAATCTGCGAAGAACTCTTGTTATTTCCGACGGCAACCCGTTCGTTATCTTCACGCGGCCCATATGCGTCGTGCTGCTGATACTGGCTCTTGGATCCATTTTCGCGGCGTTCTTTAATCAGAGGAAGATAAACCGCCGGCTTCAGGAAAACGAAGAGGCGGGGGCCGCTGACGCCTGAACAAAAACGACCGGTCATACTGCGGGAGGCGGACAGTTGTCCGCCTCTTGCAATAAAAAATATTATCCTACTGGAGGTAGCTGCCGATGATCGAGATCAAATGGTACGCGCGCGGAGGGCAGGGGGGCTTCACGGCCTCGAAGCTACTGGGGCTTGCCGCCGCGCTGTATGGCGGGAAATATGCGCAGGCGTTCCCGTCTTTCGGGCCGGAGCGCAGGGGCGCGCCCGTGTACGGCTTCACACGGATAGACGAAAAACCTATCCGCGACCACAGCCAGCTTTATTCCTGCGACTACGCTATTGTACTCGACAACACGCTTATGGACGTGATGGACGTGAGCCACGGGCTCAAGGACGGCGGAATATTGTTCATTAACACTGATAAACCGGCAAAGGAACTCGGCTTTTCCGGCGTTAAACTCGTTACCTATGACGCTTCAAGGGTCGCGGAGGAAATGCTCGGCTCTCCTATCGCGAACACTGCGATGATGACCGTTGCGGCGCGCCACACGGGGCTTGCCGACCTGGATTCGCTTATCCGGGCCGTTAATGACGGAATGCCGCCGAGGCTTGCCGAAAAAAATATCGGTCTTATCGAGCGCGTGTACCGCGAGCCGGACCGGGAAAAGGAGCGTGCAAGCGTATGAACAGACCGCGAATAACAGAATATCCCATGCCCATGTCCCCTGACGAGTTGCCGTTCGGGCCCAGCGGCGAAGCCGGGGTCATAACCGAGGGCAATGCGGGCTGGCGTGTAAAGCGGCCGGAGGTGGATCACGGCAAATGCATAAAATGCCATATCTGCTGGACATTCTGCCCCGAAGGAGTAATAGACCGCGAGATTGGGATCGACATGGATTTCTGCAAGGGCTGCGGCATCTGCGCCCACGAATGCCCCAAAAATGCGATCACTATGGTGAGCGAGAAAGGCGGCGGAGAATGACCGGAAAAGGGCAAAGGCTTTTCTTGAACGGGGACGAGGCAGTGGCCTGGGGCGCCAGGCTTTGTAGGCCGCATGTGGTTTCGGCTTATCCTATAACTCCGCAGACGATCGTCGTTGAAAAGCTCAGTGAGTTTGTTGCAAACGGCGAGATGGACTGCCGCTACTGCTATGTGGAGAGCGAACACAGCGCGCTCGCCACGGCGATGGGGGCGTCTATGGCGGGGGCGAGGGCATTTACCGCAACCTCGTCGCAGGGTTTGGCGTACATGTGCGAGATGATGCATTATGTGAGCGGCAGCCGCTTCCCAATAGTGATGATGAACGCGAACCGCACTCTGGCGGCTCCGTGGAATATATTCGGCGACCAGCGGGACTCGATCTCTCAGCGGGACAGCGGATGGATACAAATTTACGTTGAAAACGGGCAGGAAGCGCTGGATATGATAATCCAGGCGTACAGGATAGCCGAGCACGACGACGTTTACATTCCCGTGATGGTGAACCTGGACGGTTTTGTCAACACTCATACCTACGAGATGGTAGAGGTCCCCTCCCAAGCGGAGGTGGATGCGTTTCTACCTGCGTTCAAGTCTAAAAACGCGGTTGATTTTGAAAACCCGCGCAGCTTTTGCATGACGGCGGGAACAGACTGGAACACGGAATTCCGAGTGCAGCAGCATGACGCCACGGTAAAAGCAGGTGAACTCGCGGAAATTGTTGACCGCGAATTTGCCTCAGCCTTTGGCCGAAGCTACGGCGGCATGGTGGAGGAGTACCGCATGGAGGGCGCGGAGGTCTGCCTGTGCGCCCTTGGCAGCGTCAACGGCACGATAAAAGAGGCCGTGGACGAGCTGCGGGACGAAGGAGTCGCAGCGGGGCTTGTTAAGCTTCGCTTTTTGCGGCCGTTTCCGACGGAATATTTCAGGGATCTCGCGGGTCGTGTAAACACGGTGGGCGTGATAGACCGCGATATTTCCTTCGGCTACGAGGGCGCGGTGGCGAGCGAGGTTCGCTCGGCGATGAGCCTGAGCGGGAAACCCCTTACGGCGCTCAACTTTATTGCTGGGCTTGCGGGGCGGGATATCACGCGGGGCACGATACGCGACATGTACGCCCGTCTGCTCGCGGCGAGGTCCGGCGGCCGGCAGCCCGCCGCTCCGGAATTTATGAATCTGAGGTGGTGAGAGAAATGCTTGCTAAAAACTTGACCGACCGCGAATATTTCTACGGACACAAGGCCTGTCCCGGATGCGCGCTTGGAATCGTCGCGCGGCTTGGGACGAAGGTCTTTGGGGAAAAGACGGTGATCGCGCTTCCGGCGAGCTGCATGTCCAGCGTGACGACTATCTACCCGAACATGAGCTTTAGAGTACCGTCGATGACTTCGTCCTTCCCGGCGACAGGCGCCGTGCTCAACGGCCTTGCGGCGGGCTTTGACGCGCTTGGCGTAAAAGACGTGAACGTGGTGGGCTTCGCCGGGGACGGCGGCACGGCGGATATTGGACTTCAGGCGCTTTCCGGCGCGGTGGAGCAGGGCAGGAATTTTATATATGTCTGCTACGACAACGAGGCGTACATGAATACGGGTATCCAGCGCAGCGGACTCACACCGCAGGGTTCGGCCACAACCACCACGCCGGCAGGCCCGTGCTCCTATGGCGAGAGCGGCCGCAAGAAGAATATGTTCGAAATCATGATCGCGCACCGCATCCCCTACGCCGCCACGGCCAGCACCTCGTACCCGAACGACCTTGCTGAAAAATTCCAAAAGGCAAAGTGCATAAACGGACCGGCTTTCATCCACATAATGGCTCCCTGCCCCACCGGCTGGGGCTTCGACTCGTCGCTGACCGTAGAAATCGGCAGGATGGCCGTGAAATGCGGCCTGTGGTATCTTGCCGAATACGAAAACGGCAGGGTCACGCTAAACACAGCCCCCAAAAATCCGGAACCGGTTGAAAAATATCTGAAAAGCCAGCGCCGCTTCAGACATCTGACGCAGGAGCAGATTGCTATGATACAGGAGACGAGGGACGCCGAACTCTCCGCCGTCTACGCATGGAGAAACTAGACAGTATAACGGTAGCTGTCAAGTATTGCGGCGGCTGCAACCCCTACTACGACGCCGCAAAGGCGACCGGGTCCGTAGAGGCACGGCTGGGGATAAGGCTTTCTGTCTTTGACAGTGAAAACCTTCCGGACATTTGCCTGTTGGTTAAGCAGTGCCGTTCAGATTGCTTGGCGCAGTCCGAACAGTGGTCGCGCTCTCGCACGGTCCTGCTGGAAAGCGCGGACGCTGTCAAAGACGCGGCGCGGGAAATCAAAAGAGCTATGGAGAATATTATCTCTAAAGAACAAAGGAGTGATCGTTTATGATGAACAGGCAGCAGTACATGGACAGCCTGCGGAAGCTCAGTCCCGTCATATACCTCAAGGGCAGGCTGGTGGAAAGCGTCGTTGACGACCCAATGACGAGGCCGCATGTAAACTCGGCTGGAATGACCTACGAGCTCGCCGGCGACCCCGCGCACGAGGAACTTATGACCACGGTATCGCACCTTACGGGCAAGCGGATAAACCGCTTCACGTCCATATTCCAAAGCACCGACGACCTTATTAAAAAGGTCAAGATGCTAAGGATGATCGGCCAGAAGACCGGCACCTGCTTCCAGAGATGCGTGGGGCTCGACGCCATGAATTCCACATACATAACGACCTTTAACATCGACAAAAAATGCGGGACGAACTACCACGAACGCTTTAAAAAATATCTGGAATACGTGCAGGAGCACGACTTCATGGTCGCGGGTTCCATGACCGACCCGAAGGGCGACCGCAGCAAGAAGCCCGGCGCGCAGGCGGACCCGGACCTCTTTGTGCACGTTGTGAAAAAAACGGATGAGGGAATCGTCATTCGCGGCGCGAAAGCGCACCAGACCGGGATGATAAACTCCCATGAGATGCTGGTTCTGCCCACCACGAACCTCGGCGAAGACGACAGCGACTACGCCGTGGCCTGCGCGCTTCCGGTGGACGCGCCTAACGTTGTGCACATTTTTGGCCGGCAGACCAACGACGGCCGCAGGCTTGACGGAGATATAGACACCGGTAACAGCGAGTACGCCATAGTGGGCGGCGAGACGCTGACGATCTTCAACGATGTTTTTGTCCCGTGGGAGCGCGTGTTTATGTGCGGCGAGTACGAGTTCGCGCAGGACTATGTGAGCACATTCGCGGCGTACCACAGGCAAAATTACGGCGGCTGCAAGGTAGGCCTCGCGGACGTGATAATAGGCTCGGCGGCGGCAATGGCGGAGTACAACGGCGTTAAGGCCAGCCACGTGCGCGACAAGCTGACCGAGATGATTAACATGGCCGAAACCATGTACAACTGTTCGCTTGGCTGTTCCTGCCAGGGGACTAAGACCGAGGCGGGCTCGTACTATGTGAACACTCTGCTGGCCAACACGGTGAAGCTCAACTGCACTCGCTATATGTACGAGATTTCGCGTCTCGCCCACGATATCGCGGGCGGGTTTATCGCCACCCTGCCGTATGAGGACGACTATCGCAGTCCCGAGACCCGCGCGTATATAGACAAATACTTCGCTGCAAACCCTGCGTTCTCTACGGAGGAGCGCATTCGCGTGGGGCGGCTGCTGGAAAACATGACGGGCGGCACGGCGCTGGCGGAGTCCATGCACGGCGCGGGCTCGCCCGAGGCGATGAAAATCATGCTCTACCGTGAGAGCAACCTTGAGCACAAGAAAAACCTGGCCAAGGCTCTGGCAAAGGTGGGCGAGATCGAAAAGAAACAGCCCGAACACGCGTAATTATATTGGAGGTGTATTTATGCTAAAGACTCCTGTGGTGGTTGGAGGCGCGAGGACGCCCACGGGAAAATTCGGAAAGACTCTGGCCGATCTTGAGGCCGTGCAGCTTGGCGCGGCCGCGCTAAAAGAGGCGGTGCGCCGTTCAGGCCTGAACCCTGAGGATATTGGCGAAGTAATAATCGGCGCGCATTTACAGGCGGGCGCGCGCTCAAACCCCGCGCGCCAGTGTGCTATAGCGGCGGGCCTTCCCGTGACGACGCCGGCTTTTACGCCAAACAAAAACTGCGCGACTGCGCTAAAGGCAATCCAATTGGCGGCGCAGTCAATTATGCTGGGGGAAAACACCTTTGTGGCGGCAGGTGGCTGCGAGAGTATGAGCCGCGTGCCATATCTGCTAAAAAACGCGCGGTTTGGCTACCGGCTCGGTTCGGGGGAAATTCTGGACAGCATGCTCTACGACGCGCTTGTGGATCCGTTTGAGAATTATCACATGGGAATTACGGCGGAAAACGTCGCCGAAAAATACGGCGTCACACGCCGCGAGCAGGACGAGCTCGCGCTTCGCAGCCACAGGCTGGCGCAGGCGGCGTGGGAGGCGGGCAGGTTCGACGCCGATATCGCTCCCGTCACTGTGAAGCAAAGACGGGAGACGATCGAGTTTAAAAAAGATGAAACCTACATTGAAAACGCGGAACCCGGCTATTTTGAAAAGGCGAAGCCGGCGTTTAAGGAAAACGGGATGGTGACCGCCGCCAACGCCTCGCCGATCAACGACGGCGCCGCCGTGCTGGTACTGGCCGACGAAGCGGCCGCCAGGACAAAGGGCCTGCCGCTGCTGGCTAAGTATGTTTGCAGCGCTGCCGCCGCAATAGAGCCCGCGTACATGGGTTACGCGCCGGTGGCCGCGGTTGAAGGACTGCTTAAAAAGGCGGGACTTACGGTTGCCGACATTGATTTATGGGAAGTCAACGAGGCGTTCGCGGCGCAGGCTGTGGCTGTCTGCCGCGGCCTTGGCCTGCCGATGGACAAAGTCAACGTAAACGGCGGGGCAATTGCGCTGGGCCATCCGGTCGGCTCGACCGGCGCGCGGCTCGCGCTGACGCTTATATCCGAAATGCGCAGAAGAAGCGCGCGTTACGGGGTTGTGACGTTGTGTATAGGCGGCGGGCAGGGACTCGCGACTCTGTTTGAATTAATGCCGTAGGAGGGAGCAAATTGGAAATTAAAAAAATCTTTGTTGCGGGCGCGGGACAGATGGGCTCCGGTATCGCGCAGGTCGCCGCAGTAGCGGGCTTTGAGATTGTATTGTACGATATTTCGCCCGAACTCGCGCAAAAAGCTCTTGATAAGATCCGCAAGTCTCTGGAGCGGCAGGTGGAAAAGGCGCGGATAACCCGCGAGGCGGCTGACAACGCCGTCGCAAGGATCACCCCCTGCGCCGCAATCGCCGAAGCCGCCGGCTGCGAGCTTGCCATAGAGGCGGCGTCCGAGGACCCCGACATTAAGGCCAAGCTTTTCGCGAGGCTTGACGGCGTCATGGGAGAAGACGCTATTCTTGCCAGCAATACCTCGTCGATTTCTATTACCACTATCGCGGCGGCGACCAAGCGGCCGCAGCTTGTAGCAGGCATGCATTTCTTCAACCCCGTGCCGGCGATGAAGCTTGTGGAGGTAGTGCGCGGGCTGCTCACAGCGGACTCCACCGCTCAGACGTTAAAGGCGCTGGCGGAGAAGCTCGGAAAGGTACCTGTCGTCTGTAAGGACAGCCCCGGCTTCGTGGTGAACCGGCTGTTCGACCCTATGCTAAACGAGGCCGCGTATTTGGTGCAGGAGGGCGTCGCTTCCCCCGAGGAGATAGACCTCGCGATGGTAAACGGCCTCAACCATCCCATGGGACCGCTTGCGCTGACGGATCTTATAGGCGTGGACGTGATCCTCGCGGTCATGCAGGTGCTGCAAAAGACCACGGGCGACCAAAAATACCGCCCCTGCCCGCTGCTTAGGCAGATGGTGGACGCGGGGCTGCTGGGCCGAAAAACAGGCCGGGGGTTCTATGAGTACGGTAAATAGCGCGGAGTACCGCCATATCATTTTTGAAAAGAGAGGGCGGACCGCGTATATAACGTTCAACAGGCCAAAGGCTCTGAACGCCATGAACTCGGAGGTCGTGGAAGAGCTTGAGCGCGTCGCATTTGACCTTGAGCGCGATCCGGACGTCTGGTGCGTGGTCGTCACCGGCGCGGGCAAGGCCTTTGTCGCGGGGGCTGATATAGAGGCGCTGCGTGACTTCACCCCCGCCGAAGGCCGCGCGTTCAATCTTCACGGCCAGCAGGTGATAAACCGTCTCGAAAAGCTGGATAAGCCTGTTATCTGCGCGATCAACGGCTACGCGCTCGGCGGCGGGCTGGAGCTTGCGATGGCCTGCGACTTCAGGATAATGTCCGAAAACGCAAAAATCGGTCTGCCGGAGACCGCGCTCGGTATATTCCCCGGCTGGGGCGGAACGCAGCGCCTGCCACGCCTTACCAACGCCGGATGCGCAAAATATTACATTTTTACCGGCGAGTATATTACGGCGCAGCGTGCGTATGAGCTCGGCGTCGTGCAGGAGATCGCAGAGCCCGAAAGGCTTATGGAGCGCACGGAGGAGCTTGCCGCAAAGCTGCTGGAAAAAGGCCCCGTGGCGGTTCGCATGGCCAAGCGCGCAATAAACGAGGGCATGGAAACAGGGCTGACTTCGGCGATAAGCTTTGACAGCGAGGCTTACGCTACCGTCTTTGCCACAGAGGACCGCGTCACAGGCACGACGGCTTTTTTAAAAAAAGAAAAGCCGGTTTTCAACAACCGCTGAAGCCGCGTAGTTTTGCGAAGGAGAAGCCCTATGATGCAGCCTGACGAAAAGTTTTATATACAGTCGGTCAACCGGGCGCTGTCACTGATCAGCGCGATAGCAAAAAGCGGGCGCAACGGCGCAACGCTCAGCGAGCTTGCGCGCGCTGGCCTTCCTGTCAGCACGGCATACCGCATATTGCGCAATCTTGTCGCGTGGCGCTATGTGGCCGAGCAGGAGGACGGCAGATACGTGCTTGGCTCTGAGCTGATACGCCTGGGGGAAATAGCCCGTAATAACACCGAGATCGTCGCGGCCGCGCGTGAGCATCTTCGGCAGCTTGCGTATGACAGCGGCCAGACTGTTTACATGACCGCGCTTGATCTTTCGGCGAATGATATTTATTACGTGGAAAAGGTCCGTTCCCGCGGGACTATCCAACTGGCGGCGGATGTGGGGACACGCAATTATATACACTCCACCGCAAACGGCAAGGTGCTGGTCAGCGGGTTTTCAAACCAAAGAATCGTAGAGATACTGGAGAAATCCGGTATGCCTGCGCTCACCGAAAAGACACTCACAACTCGGCAGGCGTTTATTGAGGAGGTCGAAAGCGTGAGGGAATCCGGCTATGCGCTTGATCTTGAGGAAAACGAAAAAAACGTCGTCTGCGTCGCCTCACCGGTCTACGGCCGCGACGGGCGGATCGTGGCTTCGATAAGTGTTTCGGGCATAAAAAACGTCACGCTGACGCGCGATCTGGACCGGGAAATCTCTTTAGTGACACGCGCCGCAGCCGTAATTTCAGAGGCCATGCTCAGCGAATACGCGGCGGAAGCATGAGTTAGGATTGGAGGAATATTGGTATGCTAAAAGAAATGCTTATAAAAAACCGCAGCTACCGCAGATATGACGCCGGCTTTACCGTTCCGGAAGAGACGCTTTGCGAATTGATCGGGCTTGCCCGGTATATAAACTCAAGCGCGAACAAACAGGCCCTGCGGTTCAGGCCTGTCTGCGAAGCCGCGCTTCGGGAAAAGCTGTTCGCCGTGACGCGCTGGGCTAAGCTGCTTGAAAATTACAGCGGCCCGCAGGAGCACGAACGGCCCGGAGGCTATATCGTAATTTGCCGTGACGCTGCCGTGTGGCCAAACGCGGCGACTCTGGAAAAGGACGTGGGAGTTGCCGCCGCAGCAATCACGCTTGGTGCGGTGGAAAAGGGGCTCGGCTGCTGCATGATAAACAATTTTTCCGCGCAGGGCTGCCGTGAGGCGCTGGAACTGCCCGAGACGCTGGAACCGGCTCTCGTGGTGGCGATAGGTAAGCCCGCCGAGGAGATTATTCTGGAAGACGCAAAGACCGGCGGGGACACGAAATACTACCGCGACGAAAACGGCGTGCATCACGTACCGAAGCTCAGCCTCGACAAGCTTATAATATAGGAGGGTGTAACCCATGATCCTTGATAAATTCAAGCTAAACGGAAAAACAGCGCTGGTAACGGGCGGCGGCGGCGGGATCGGGCAGAGCATAGCGGCCGGCTTTGCACAGGCCGGCGCGGACATTGCCGTCGCATACCGAACCGACGCCTCTGAAACGAAAGAGCTCGTGGAGGCGGCCGGCGCAAAATTCTACGGAATCAAGACCGACCTTACAAAAATGTCCTCTATCCCCTGCGTGGTGGAAGAGGTTATAAATCGTTTCGGCAAGATAGATATTCTTGTTAACAACGCGGGGATGATCCGCCGGGAAGATGCGCTAAGCTTTTCCGAGCAGGACTGGGATGACGTTATGAATATCAATTTGAAAGTGAGTTATTTCCTGACTCAGGCCGTGGCGAAGCAGATGGTGGAAAATAAGCTCGAGGGCAAGATTATCAGTATAGCTTCGGTTCTGTCTTTTCAGGGCGGGATACGCACGGCGTCCTACACGGCGTCCAAGGCGGGGATAAAAGGACTGACGATGACGCTCGCGAACGAATGGGCAAAATACGGCGTCAACGTAAACGCTATCGCGCCGGGATATATCTCCACAAAGCTAACGACCGACCTTCGCGGCGACGAAGACCGCAGCAACGATATCCTGAAACGCATACCGGCCGGAAGATGGGGTGAGCCCGAAGATATACAGGGCGTCGCCCTGCTGCTCGCGAGCGACGCCGCAAAATATATCAACGGCTTCACCGTCGTAGTAGACGGTGGCTGGCTTGGCCGGTAATGTGGAATAAAATTCACATATGTGGAACTGCTACAGCGCCGTTCCCGTTTTGGGTACAAATAATCCAGTCAGGTCTACGCCTTCCATTTCAAGCAGCCTGATCTTCATTTGGATGCCGCCCGCGTATCCTGTCAGACTGCCGTTTGAGCCAACTACCCGGTGACATGGTATGATGATAGAAACAGGATTATGCCCTACGGCGCCGCCAACCGCTTGGCCCGATATGCTTTTCTTGCCCATTTTCTCCGCCATCTTTTTTGCAATGCCGCCATAAGTGATCACTTCGCCGTATGGTATTTCCCTCAGGATGCTCCACACGCCCTGACGAAACCCGCCGCCTGCGGGAGAAAGCGGCAATTCGGAAATCGCGGGCTTTTCTCCGGCAAAGTATCGTTCCAGCCATTTCTGCACAGCGCCGAACAATGGGACGCCGTCGTTACGTGTCATTCCTTTGTGGATTGTATTTCCGTGATATTTCTGCCCCTGCGTCCACAGGCCGACAAGATTTTTTCCGTCGCCGTCACACGCGAGCGTAATAACACCCACTGGCGAAGTACAGATGGTCGAGTAAAACATTGTCATACCCGCGACGCACCCAGAAGCTCTTTGCAGTCCCGGGACATTTTTTGCATGGATTGCAGCAGCAGGTCTGTGTCGGTCATGGACATAACCATATCCAATTGCTCTTTAAACCGTTCAAGCAGGCCGGTTCCGGCATGCATCCCGAACCATTTGCCCCGGCTTTTGCACTGTGCGGCGACATGGCTTATCGCTTCCAGTTCAATCGGGTTAGTAAGGTCTCCGGGAACACCCAGGGACACCGAAAGGTCATTCGGTCCGACAAGCAGCACGTCTATCCCCTCGGTCGCGGCAATAAGCCCGGCATTGTCAACGGCCAGACGGGTCTCTATTTGGGCGATAGTCAGAATACGGTTATTGGCGTTCTCCATTAGTTCCACAGCCTTGCCGCCCGCGTAAGCCGTCCCGGCGTGACCGGCGGCAAAGCCCCGGCGGCCAACTGGCGCAAACTTTGAATAACCCACAAGATCGGCGGCCTGCCCGGGCGTTTCGGTCATGGGACACATAACGCCGGCGGCGGCGCAGTCTAGCGTACGGCTGATATTATCCCTGGCAAGGGCCGGCACGCGCGCAAGGCTGTCCACTCCCATGGCGGCGCCCGCCAAATTCAAATCGTGCAGATCTCGCGTTGTGTAGTCGCCGTGTTCGCAGTCGAACATTACAAAATCAAGACCCGCCTGCCGCGCCAGCAAATAGATAGCCGGGCTTCTGGAAATGCGAAGCATCGTTCCAAACACCTTTTGTCCTGCCTGAAGCTTTGCCTTAATACCCATGGATACGTCTCCTTTTAAGATTTTAAATTCTATAGCCAAATCGGGCCGCAGCAAAAACTGCGGCCCGATCCGCTTAGCTTATACTAATCCGCAATAAAAATCGACTCGCTTCGCAAGTGTGTTGAACTGCACATGAACTGCCGTTCATGTGCGTTCACATGCCTCGCAAATGAATTGCTCGGGATTATTATTGCTCAAGATGCGCCTGTTTCTCGTCTGTCTTCGACAGACAACCGAAACAGATGCACGATACTATTCACGCATTTTTAATGCGGAATAGTATTAACCGGTCTTCTTTAATTTGGACAAAACACGCCGCCCAACAATACCGCGACAGACTGTATTCCGGATGTCCGTCGAAAGGGCCTTCCAGAATCGGCGACAGTTCGCCCAATAGAAGATAACAGCTATAAAACCAAAGGTTGACTATCACGAAATACTTGTACACCGAGGCGAATGCTCCCGCTGTTTTTCTATAATCTGTTTTAAATGCTCAGCGCTTTCATTATGCCGCCCTCTTCCGGTTGCGTTGTTATCAACATTATACCATGTTTACATGGTATAATCGGCCATCGCCGTAAGGCGGGCCAACAAATCACGTATAATAGCCGTCTGCGGCTATTATATCATGTTGCGGTACATAATTCCAGAGCTTGTTGCGCCCGGAATGTAAATCGGTGTTTCAAAATAACCGTACCGTCAACGGCATACGATTCATACTAATCCGCATAAAAATCCACCGGTGTAGACCGGTGGATTTTTGTGTAGAATTAAGATTGTTCGCGCAGTATTTGAGGCCTTAAAAATAACGGAACCTCAACAGCCGGCTTGCTATGCAGGTTTCATTAAACTGGGCAGGAATGTGCAGATAATCGGGAAATACGTGATGAGGAACAGAGCCACCACACTGGCAACAACAAACGGCCACACACCTGCACATATCCTCTTGAGCGAAATTCCGCTAATACCGCAGGCCACATACAGGTTGGTACCCACAGGTGGCGTCACCTGTCCGATCGCAAGGTTCATAACCATCAAAACGCCCAGCGCCAAAGGGTCTATACCCATTTTTTGAGCTACGGGGAACAGGATGGGCACAAACAGGTAGAGTGCGCTGTTGCCGTCCAGGAAGCAGCCGACTATCAGCAGCAGGATATTTACGATCAACAGGAATACATATTTGTTCCCGCCCGATACAGCCGTTACAAGGGCGCTCGCGTCCGACGCGATTCCCTTAATGGTCGTGACATACGCAAAGACAGAGCAGGACATTACTATAAACATAACCACGGCTGTCTGCGAGGCCGAATCCACAAGTATCTGGTAAAACTCGCGCAGGCGTATTTTGCGGTATATTACTACGCCAACAAACAGGCCGTACACAGCCGAAACGGCGGCTGCTTCGGTTGGCGTAAACACGCCGCCGTATATGCCGCCCAGTATTATCACAGGCATAAGCAGCGCCCAGATTGCGTCCACAAACGAATTCAGCCGTTCCCTTGCCGTGGCCTTTGCCAGCGGTTTAAGCGTAAACCCTCGGGAGATAATAAGCATTGCAATAACGAGACAGACGCCCATAAGTATGCCGGGGATTATGCCCGCGATAAACAGGCTGCCTATAGACACGCCGGTAATAGAGCCGTAAATTACAAAAGTGATAGACGGCGGTATAATAACGCCGATTGCGCCCGAAGTGGCCATAAGCGCGGAGGAATGATGGTCGGAATACCCGGATTTTATCATCGCGGGGATGATAATCATGCCCAGCGCCGCAACGGTGGCGGGGCCGGAGCCGGATATAGCGGCAAAGAAGCACGACACCATTACGCAAACCATAGCCATGCCGTTTTTTCTGTGGCCGACAAAGGCCTTGGCGCAATCGATAAGCTTAGTTGAGATGCCTGCCTTATCCATGATGTTGCCGGCAAGAATAAAGAACGGAATAGCCAGCAGCACAAACCGGTTCCCCGCCGCGAAAAAGTTACCGGGAATAGGCGTAAGCGGCATTCCGAGAACCAAAAACGAAACAACGGCAGACGCCGTTAGCGCAACGCCGATAGGCATGTTGAGAAATAACAGGATTACAAATACACCCACAAGCAGCAAAGCTTCCATTATTATTCACCATTCCCTTTCCCGTCATCCGACGCACCCTCCGGCATACGCAGCAGCCGTATTTGCGCCACGGCCTGTTGCAGAAAACGAATTAACACAAACAGCATACCGATAGGAAGGAATATGCCGTAAATCCAGGCGGGGATCATCAGTACAAGGGACACGGCGCCGTTGCGCACCTGGTTGGCCACCATCAGGCAGCCCGTATAGAACAGAACAAACCCCACGCCTGCGCCTACAAGCGGGATAAGAACAGCCACTATTCCCTGAAGCTTTTTTGGCAGGGCGTCAGTGAGTATAGTGAGGCCCAGATGCGCCTTGCGCTTGACTGCTACCGCGGTGCCGCACACACTGAGCAAAACGAACAGGTTCGTTGTGATTTCGTCAGTGTAGGCGATTGACGCGTGGAACACATAGCGGGAGAGAACGTTCACAAATGTTATTATCAGCAAAACAAGCGACACGGCCGCGCAAATATATTCCTCTATGTTGTTAAAGAATTTTTTCATAAAATCACCTCGAAAAATGGAATACTAAAACCCCGTAGAATTTATATATGCTTGTTCAAATATTCTACACACAGCCTGTTAAATTCCTCCGGCTGCTCTTCCGTAATAAAATGGGAAGCCCCTTTAACAATGGCCATTTCGGCATTGGGCGCCATTTTAAGGATCAATTCACTGTCCTCTACCGGCGTGGCCTTGTCAAATTCTCCCGCTATAACTAAGAGAGGACATTTAACATCAGGTAACTGGTCAACAATATCCAGCTCCGCAATGCCGCGGCAGTTCGCCGCATATCCCATAGGCGGGTTTGCCGCGTACATCTTCCTATAAAGCTCTATCACATCGGCATGCGTTTTCCTGAATGGCTCCGTAAACCAGCGCTCCATCGCCTCCTCCGCCAGTGAGCTTGTGCTGCCTTCCCTTTCCGCGGTCAGCGCCCATTTAGGGAGACCTTCCTTTGTTTTTCCACCCATTCGCGCCGTGGTGCAGAGTATAGCCACAGCGCTTACCCTCTCGGGGTACAGGGCCGCAAACTGCAACGCAACAAAGCCCGCCTGCCCTACAAGCGCGGCCTTTTTTATGCCCAGCACATCCATAATCGCGGCCAGATCCTCTGCGTGGTCCTTTATTGTAGTCTTCATCCCCGGTCTTCCTGTGGTTTCCGATTCTCCAGTGCCCCTTATTTCATATAAAACAACCCGGAATTTTTTTCCGGCCTCGGCGGCAAAGTGGCGCCATGTGATGCGGCTGCAGCCGTTGCCGTTAATACATATTACCGGTTCACCTTCGCCATATTCCGTAAACCAGAACCTTGTCCTATTCGCGATTAGATCCATTATATCGCTCCTAACTGATGAATTGCAAAGGTAAATGTTCTTAAAACTAAATGTGCTTTTTTAGGTATTCTATATTGAGCCTGTTAAATTCCTCCGGCTGCTCCTCCGAGGCAAAGTGAGAAGCTCCTTTTATGATTGCCATTTCCGATTGCGCAACGTTTTTTAGAATCAATTCGCTGTCCTCCACCGGCGTGGAAGCGTCTAATTCCCCGGCTATAATAAGAAGCGGGCATTTGATTTTTGGCAGTTGGTCAACTATATCCAGCTCTCCAACTCCGCGGCAGTTTGCGGCGTACCCCATTGGCGGGTTTGCCGCATACATTTTCCTGTAGAGCTCCTCCACCTCCGGGTGTGCTTTCCTAAAGGCCGCCGTGAACCAGCGCTCCATAGTTTCGTCCAGCAGCGAATTTGTACTGCCTTCTCTTTCCACCGTAGCCGCCCATTCGGGGCAGCGTTTTTTTGTTTTGCCGCCTATCCGCGCCGAAGAGCAAAATACTGACACGGCGCTTACCCTTTCGGGGTACAAGGCCGCAAACTGCATCGATATAAACCCGCCCAGCGCATGGCCCACAAGTGCGGCCTTTTTAATACCCAGCACGTCCATAATCGCGGCCAAGTCCTCGGCGTGGTCTTTCATTGTAAATTTAACACCCGGCCTGCCTACGGTTTCGGATTCGCCCGTTCCCCTGATTTCGTAGATTATTACCCTGAAATGCCTGCTTGCCTCGGCGGCAAAGCTGCGCCATGTAATGCGGTCGCACCCGTTGCCGTTAACGCAGATTACCGGCTCCCCTTCGCCGTATTCGGTAAACCAAAACCTTGTCCTTCTCGCGATTAAATCCATTGATAAATCCCCTTTTAATTGAGGGGGTAACCCGTACCCCCTCAACATTTTAATACATTACATTTGGCGGTATACCCTACGGCCCTTTTCCACGCAGACTATTCCGTCAACCAGCACATACTCCACCTTGGAAAGCGCGTCCTTGTCAACAATAACAATGTCGGCGTTTTTATTTTCCTCCAACAGGCCAGAGTTGTACGCCAGCTTCGGTATGGCCTTTACAACATTGCCGGTGGCCAGGGCTACCGCGCGCTCCAGGCTCATAAGCCCTTCCTTTACTATCATCTCAAGCATCACGATAATCGGGTCCCAATGCCCGGCGCAGTAATCCGTGGAGATAAGGTCGACCAGATCTTCCTTAAACAGCGCGCGGAAAGCGTCCAAATCGGGGGACATCTGCCTTGCGCCAAAATAGTCGCCCACGAACACGTCAACATAGCAGCCGTATTCCTTAAGCTTTTTGGCAATCTCAACGGCGTGCTCGGGGGTGAAGGTATAGCTGGAATGCACGGCGATCAGCTTGTCCCCGGCTTTTTTGCCGGCTTCGAGCATCTCTCTCCAGGTCTCCCGGGAATTGTGTCCCACCACTGGAATGTCGTACTTAAGGGCGTAGTCCACGCTCTCAAAAAGCGCGTCGGTACCCACCCTCCAAGGGTCGTACACGTACTCAATAATAAGGGCCTTCATTTCTTCGGCGCTTGCATATTTGTCCAGCCCGCTTCTCTCCAGCAGCTTCTGCATGGCGTCTGCGTCGTACACGCTCTGGTCCATTCCCGTACCCAGTACAACTTCCTTAAGCTCTGTCATCACGTCTATGTCCACGGCCGTTCCCAAAGCGTCCTCAAGCCGCTTTATGTTGTAGTGCGGGCCCAGGGCCAGAACTTCCCCAATCGCGGGGACGCCCATCTTATACATGGTTTCAAAGGTCACTGCCTTGTGGTCTTCCCTTATACCCGCACCGTCGCCCATAATCGCGTGCTTTAAGCCCATTTCCGTATGCTGGGTTGCGGTCTCCACCTTTACGGGGTGCAGCTTATTGATGAACCTTACCTCGCTCAGGGTGGCTATGCCGTCCTCGTTCATAACTGTGGTAGTGCCGTGCAGCAGATGCCTGTCAAGGTTGTTTATCACTCGCCTGAGTGTGAGCGGCGTTGCGCCCAGGGGGCAGAAAGGTCCCGTGGTTACGCCGTGGGAGTGGTAGTTTATAAACCCGGGGATTATGTAGCCCTTGTTCGCGTCTATAACAATATCCGCCCTGCTGTAAGGAGGATAGGCCTGCCCGAGGATTTTCGCGATCCTGCCGTTTTCGATAAGCATTGAGGAGTCCTTAATAACTGTTTTGCCGTCTCCCGTGATGATTGTCCCGTTTTGGATTAATGTAGTCATTGTTGTTGCTCCTTTCTCTTATTTGGGAGGGTTTACGATATTCTGCGGCGTTCCCTCAAAATACTTGATGATGTTCGCCACCGCCACGTCCATCATGCGCTGGCGGGTCTCCTTTGGCACCCAGCTGATATGCGGGGTTATTATGCAGTTTTTGGCTTTTAGCAGCGGGTTGTCGTCTGTTATGGGCTCGGTGGAGACCACGTCTACTCCCGCCGCCAATACCTTTCCGCAGTTGAGGGCGTCGGCCAGGTCCTGCTCCGCGATCAGCGGTCCCCTGCTGTTGTTGAGTATTATCACGCCGTCCTTCATCTTGGCTATGGCGGTTTTGTCAACCATTCCGGATGTTTCAGGCAGCAGCGGGCAGTGCAGTGATATTACGTCCGCTTGCGCGTAAAGCTCGTCCAGCGTAACATAACGGCCTATTTCTCTTCCTGCGTCGCTGGGGTAACTGTCGCAGGCAATTACGTTCATTCCCAGGGCCTTCGCTATTCTCCCCGTGGTCTGTCCGATTCTCCCGAAGCCGATGACGCCCATAGTTTTGTTCGCGAGCTCTATCAGGGGATAATCCCAGAAGCAGAAATACGCGGATTTTTGCCAGCGCCCCTCCTGCACCGCGCGGTCGTGGTGGCCCACCCGATTGCAGATTTCCAGCAACAGCGCTATGGCGAATTGCGCCACGGCGTCCGTGCCGTAGGTGGGCACGTTCGCGACAGAAACCCCGTGCTCCCTGGCAGCTTCTATATCTATGTTGTTGTAGCCGGTGGCAAGCTCGCTTATGAATTTTAGATTCGGGCAGTTCTCTATGACCTCCCGGACAATCGGGGTCTTGTTGGTCATAATGCACTCGGCGTCCCCGATTCTCTTTATGATTTCAACATTGTCATTAACGGGGGTGTAATCGTAATAAATAACCTCCGCAAAGCCGTCCAGGCAGCTCATGCTTATGCCGTCCGCAGTATTCACATAGCCGTCCAGAATAACTATCTTCATTCTTTGTTCCTCCGTATCAGCGTTTTGCCGGATATCTGCGGGCTGTTTCCATACCGTAGAACATCTCCGCCGCCTGACCGTAGGTTGTTATGTCGCTTTCAAGCAGCTTTTGCGCCATGTCACGCACCAGGTTTTTGGTCGCTTCGTCTGTTATGTACTCCACCGGAGATTTGCCGTCAATCCGCGCCAGCATGAGCACCGCAAGCATCTTCATGCAGCGCGCTTCAAGCGCTTTGGCGTCCTCAAAGCGTATCATGCCAAGATATGTGTCTGCCATAACCGTAAGCATGTTGAGGAATGCCGCTGAAAGCTCCGCCATATGCGCGGACTTTAAAACAATGTGGTTGGTGTAGAAAGCCAGATCGAAAGCGGGATCCCCGTAATGGGCTATTTCATAGTCCAGAATGCAGATATTCCTGCCGGGCAAAACCAAGATATTCTTCGGGCTGTAATCGGCGTGGACTACCACCCGGCGCGTATTGTTAAGGTGCTCGACCATATCCCCTATAACGTTGTTAAGACCGGGGTGTTTTTCCAGAAGAAACTCAAGGTAAGGCGAGATTCTAAGCTGGTAGAATGTTTTGTGGTCGGAGAACTCCTCCGCTACCTCGGGCTTGCCGGCGCTTTGGTTGTGTATAGTTGCCAGAGCCTCCACCGTCTTTTTTGCAATGCCGTAATCCAGGATTCCGTCCAGCAAATCCTCCTTCCACATGCGGCAACCGGCGGGGGCGGCCTCCCGTAGCATGATGAAGTTTTCGGTATCGTAGGAGATAACCGCAGGGGCCATATCCGGCAGATATTTGTTGTAGAACGCATTTGCCTTTGCCTCCATGGCTATGCGTCTCGGATCGGCCAGCCACTCCACCTTAACGGCAAAGCGCTCCCTGCCTTGCTTAATCAGCAGGGTTTTCCCCTGCGTTTCAATAAGCGCGGTGATGCTGGAAACGCCGCCCCTGCAATAGTCCAGGGAGTAGCCCGCGTCCGGGTTTACAATTCTGTTATCCTCAAGATAGCGGACAAGGGTTTCCCGGTTTTCTATGTCTATCTTCATTGCTTCACCTCTCCAATTTTAGCGCGGCTTTCAGCTGCCGTACAGGCCACTGTTGCGCCGACCATAGGGTTGTAAAACCTATTTTATTCCCCACGCGTCGTAAGCTTCCTGGCCGTAGATATCGCGGAAGTGGTCGATGACCGGGCGGGTGATGTCTATAAAAGCCTGACGCTCTTCGGGGGTCAACACGTTGATTATATTGCCGCTGTCCAGCATTTCCTGCTTGACCTCAACCTCCTGGTCTCTGGTGAGCTGGCGGCCCCACATGCTCGCGGCCTCGGTCTCCGCGGTGAAGAGCTCCTGAAGCGCGGGGCTGAGCTCGTCCCATCGGGCCTGGTTGAATACAAACATGAAGCATTCGTACTGGTAGTTCGCTTCAGTGATATATTTCTGAATCTCGTGGATGTTGTTGGAATAGATGAGCGGATAGCTGTTTTCATGGCCGTCCACCGTTCCCTGCTGCAGGGCGGTGTAGGTCTCGGGCCAGCTTATACCCACAGGGTCGGCGCCTATGGCCTGCCATGTCATCTGCGAGACTTCTCCGCCGGGAATGCGGATCTTAAAGTTCTTGAAGTCGTCGGGCGTATGCTTTTCGGCTTTGTTGTTTGTCCATTGCTTCAAACCGTTGTGGAAACCCTTGAGATATTTGAGGTTATATTTCGCGAGCATCATTTCAAACCATTCGCCGCCCGTGCTGTCGTAGTAGGTCTCCATCTGATCGTAGCTCTCAAAGATAAACGGCAGCTGGACGACAAGGAAAGTAGGGTCCAGATTGGACATAACGGATGAAGCGACAATGCCCATCGGATAAGTGTCGCCCTGAGTGAGCAGGTTGGCGGCTTCGGCAAAACTTCCGCCGGCCAGTATATTGTTTGGATAAAGCTCCACTTTTACGGCGCCGCCGGATTTTTCCTCTACGTTCTTCTTGAATTCCTGGGCGACAAAATAGTCGGTGCTCTGCTCGGTGCCGGACATGCCTATCAACAGGGTGTAATCTTCGTATTGCGGAGCGTCCGCAGCGGGCGCCGCGGCCGAAGAACCGGTAGCGGCGGAAGATGCGGGCGCCGAACCGCCGCCGCAGCCTCCGAGAACCAGCGAAACTACCAGGGCAATAACAGTTAGAACCAGATATTTCTTCTTCATTTTTACATTTTCCTTTCAAGGCATTATTTTTAGAGTATGTGTATGCAATATGCAGTATACATAATAAAATCAATTGATTCAATTCGCAAAATATCCTAATTATTATTAATAACTTTATT
>QMCE01000045.1_pt1 | contig 45598 bp, 37 predicted proteins | sample 1821851 | NCBI WGS metagenome assembly QMCE01 (sample SAMN09453174, study PRJNA476694) | Termite gut metagenome, whole genome shotgun sequencing project. | isolation source: worker | host: Odontotermes sp. | place: South Africa:Pretoria | collected 2016-01-28 | reverse complement strand
ATATAGTATATCGCCATCCTATTGGCTTGGGCAGCTGGCTGAAGTTGTGCTTGACCTCATTTATAGCGAAGATATGGGCAACCCGTACCAGATGGTTGGGGAAATGCTTGCCGGGGACTGGGAACTGATCTCGCGTGCCTCGGATGCGCTTGCTAAGTTGGGTCAGTATTTTGCCAGCCTTGAATCGGAGCTCGGACTCGCGTGGCGAAATGTGGATGGTGATTGGAATGGCGGGGCGTCCGACTCTGCCGGAGACGCTTTCGACGTGCTGGGGGATGACCTGCATGCTATTGAAGATGCGTTGGAGGGCGTTTCCAGTGAATATAACTCTGTTGCGGTTGGGATCTACCAGACAGCGGATTTGCTGGTGGGCTTGCTGCAAACTATAACTGATGAGCTAATCATTGCCGGCATCGGCGCATTGGTGGGAACTGCAACTGTTGAGACTGTAGTGGGCGGTATTATAGGTTACGGCGCCACAGCTATTGCAATAGTTTCAGCAATTAGTGACATTGGTAGAGTGGTAGACATGTTCAGCACAGTTATGCTCTTAACGGATGGATTTGTTGGGCAATGTGCGATGTGGCTCGGTACTGTGTCTGGGGTTGATCAGGTAGCGGTTGATCAACCATCGTTTGGAGAATGAACCTTTATGGGAACGGATGACTATTCAAAACAAACTCCACTACTGCAGTCGCTCGCAGTTGGCTCTCGTGGTGATAAATTGCTGCCCGGTGCTTTGGGCTCAGTTGCTCAACAGGCTGATGATGAGACTCGCGACGTGGTAGAAGACGTACTTTCAGGGCGTCGCCTAATTACTGATTTAGGTAATTGTGTGTGGGTGGGAAAACGACTACGTGAATTACGCTCGAACGAAGCCAGGCATGCCATCCATGAAGAGGTAGCCCGTGTCGAGCATGCTGACGCTTTCAATCCCGGCGCTTTTTTGAATGAACAGGTTAGTGATGACGCCACCCAGTAAGAAGATCAATATTGTTCTTGGGGCTATTGGAGTAATATCGCTGGCAATAACTGTCCTGATTCTGGTCAAGGGCAAGCTTATTGAGCTATATGTGACAGTCGGTTTGTATTCCGCTGTTGTTGCACTCGTGTCTCTTGTGTCCCTGCTGTGTCGCATCACCATGAAAGACTCACGGCAAATGGTAGCTTATATCGTCCTGTTCGGGGGCATGCTTCTCGTCGCCAGTGGTGTTTATGCGATTGTTAATGCTAGTATAATTTTCGAGCAAGTTACTGCAAATAATGATGGTTATCGAGGCCCCCGTGATGGCCGGCTAGCTCCCGTTATCTTTGGCCCGTTATTCGGTGTGTTGTTGACGGCGGTTGGTGCTATTCTAGTAAAGGCGAGGAGCAAGCGTTGATGGTAGAGCCGTTCGGCGGATTCTCAATTGCACTTCGCGCATTGTGTTATGGTGTTTTTCCTTTTGGTTATTTGATATCGATGCTGTGATGTTTCGCTGTTCGCTAAGTGGGGCGTTCGGAGATTTCCTAGGGTTGTTATAGGCAGTTAGTCGGCGCTGTTCTCGGGAGTTTCTCGTTTTCGGTGGGTTGGGTTCTGGTGGTTTTGTTTTCTAGTTGTTGGCCGCCGGGTTGATTCTTCCGTCGAAGCAGGTGGCGAACGCGTTGAGGGCGGGTTTCCATCTGGCTACCCACCGGGCTCGTCCCCTGCCGGTGGGGTCAAGGGAACGAGTCACCAGGTACAAGCATTTGAGGGCTGCTTGGTCGTTCGGGAAGTGCCCTGTGGCGTTGACCGCTCGCCGGTAGCGGGCGTTCAGGCTCTCGATCGCGTTGGTTGTGCAGATGATCCGGCGGATGTCCACATCCCACACGAGGAAGGGCGTGAACTGTTCCCAAGCGGACTGCCACAGTCGAATGATCGCCGGATAGCGATCACCCCACGTGTCGGCGAACTCGCCGAACCTGGCCTCGGCGGCGTCCATGGTAGGCGCTTCGTACACCGGCCGGATCGCTTTGGCGATAGCTTCCCAGGGCTGCTTACTGGTGTAATTGAATGTGTTCTGCAGCAAATGGATCACACAGGTTTGCACGGTCGTATCGGGCCACACGGTGTTGATCGCCTCGGGTAGGCCTTTCAGCCCGTCGCACACGGCGATCAGGACGTCTTGCACTCCCCGGTTCCTGGGTCTCGGTCAGGACTTGCTGCCGGTACTTGGCGCCCTCGCCGTTACCGTCCTGGCCGGCCCAAATCCCCAGGATGTCCCGCTCGCCACCGGTTGTGACGCCCAAAGCGACGTAGAACGCTTTGTTCGACACCGACCTGTCACGGACCTTGACTCGGATAGCGTCGATGAACATCACCGGATACACCGAATCAAGCGGCCGGGCCTGCCAGTCAGCCATCTCATCGACGATCTTGTCAGTGATCCTGGAGATGGTCTCCTTCGAAACGCTGGCCCCATACACCTCGGCCAGATGGGCGCTGACCTCACCGGTGGTCATCCCTTTCGCGGTCAACGACAGCACCATCTGGTCGACGCCGTTCAACCGGCGTTGGCGTTTCTTCACGATCACGGGCTCGAAACTCCCGTCACGATCACGAGGCACACTGACCTCGACTGGGCCGATCTTTGTCGTCACGGTCTTCGACCTGGCACCGTTACGCTCATTCGACGTCACCTTCGTGCCACTGTGGTCCCGTTTCGGATAGCCGAGATGCTCACCCCGTCTCCGCCTCCAAAGCGGTCTCAATGACCGTGCGCGTCAGACCGGTCAGCACCCCGTCAGGGCCGACCAACGACAAGCCCTCCGTACGGGCCTGCTTCACGAGTTGCGCTGCGAACTGTTCTTGTTGTTGACGATCCACATCGTCGATCATGGCGGACATCCGTCCCACCTTCCCGCCAAGACACACGTCTCGGCAGACCAAGCCAGACCCAGCCCACCCTTCACGGAACAGTACCCACCCTGGATTACGAAGAGCTTGTTATCCCCGCATTAGGGCTTTTGTGAGTTTTGTTGATGGCCTTCAATCTTCGTAAACTTATTGGTGAAGTATCGTCTACTAAAGACGATTAGGCCCAGTGCTAGAACCTGAATGGTTGACCAAACCGTGATGATGGGTTGCCCAACGACTGCACCAATAACCTCAAGAGTGAGAGCGCACGCAGCGATAACAGCGATCGTCTGGAGAGATAGTTTTCTGAGAGTGGTGTGAGTGACCAACCTTTCGGAACAGCCATTCCTGCGCGCCCGTCCCAGTCGAAATGTGAGAGATGCGCTAGCTATGCAAGCTGTGACGCCGAGCAGGACAATAATAACACCGACGGCATACGTGATGCCGGGCGGAAAGTTGCCTTTCTTGATGGCAGTATGCACGTAGTCTAGTGCGCCAAAGGTTGAACCAAAGAGAGCCATTAGCAACAAGAATGTTATGCTGTGCTGAGCTAAACGCCAGTCGCTAAATATTGCATATCGGCGCTCGGAGCCCGATAAAGCCATCTGCTTCTTAGGGGCCATGTTATGTCCGTACGGATAAAGCTGGCCAGGGGATACTTAGGAAAAGAGCTGCCTTGTTGATCATATTGCTAGCCAAGTTGTCCACGTTGTTCATCTGGATGTTGGCTGTTCCGATGTCAGCAGCTAAAGCGAATATAGCAGACACAAGACCCACGACAGCTGCACCTATTGCCACTCCACTGACGGCGAGAAGAATGACGTCAACCAGTTTCCCAATAAACAGGCCCAGGCTTGTGACTAGCCCAAGGAGTACCACAGTCCAGCCGGTAAAGCTTCCGATAATCCCCGACCAAATGCACTTCAGCGATGTGTCAACAAAGGTATCAAATTGTTGTACCTGTTGGTCGAGTGAAGTGGCATACGCATCCGCAGCGACGCCTTTCCAATGGTCATCTACGTCCATAGCGTGTGTGCTCAGTCGTGCTGATTGCTCCTGCATGGGCTGGATGACATCGCTATACCAGGTTCCTGCGAGCCTTGTCCAGGCAGCGATATCTCCAGGGTTGTCGAGGAATGACTGGTAAAAGGCGAAGACCTCGTTGATCTTGGCCTGGGCTATCTGAAGGAGTGGGTCTGCCCATGACGAGATGAGCTTATAGAAATCCGACGAATATATCTGCTCTAGTGTCGAATTGAACTGCTCTTGTGCTGCTTTGACTGCTTCCTCTACGGTATCAAGTAATTCGTCGCCCATAATTCATCCTACGATCCTGGTATCCACAAGTTGTCAAAATATTTCTTTGCTGCCTCTTCGTTTACTACATATTCGCGTCGGATAACTCGCAGCGCAACGGCGCCTTGTGTTAACTCTTCCGCGCAATCATTCGTTGCATTTTGCGAAAGTTGCTGTATTGTTCGATATGTGGATGCCGTGAGTGGGAAAGCCGCCCCGAAAGTCCTATCAGTGATAGCTGTTCGTTCATCGCGTAATGCCTGACTCACGTTCTTCACGCCATCTGAGATATCAACAAGTCTGTTGGCATCGTTTAGCATTGCATTAAGGGCTACTTCAAGATTCATTTGCTACTAACCTTCCGGATTCCGAAGGTGCGGGTATGGCTCCAGCTCTGCCATAAGGCTCGCCATTCTCGTTGTGTTTATTGGCGTAGTGTCTGATAAGTGTGAAATTTTCTGCTTTGCCATTATGAGTGCACTAGCGAGTTCTGCATTGATGATGCTGGCCTGGTGGGTATCGACCCAGTCCGAGGATAAAATAATTTTTACGAGCTGATAATTTGTACTGAGGGTGACGAGTGCGGCCCGGTTAGTGCCCATGCCATCGACTGTCGTTGTCGTGTAAGCGCGGGCGATTTGTTCTTCGATAGCTAAGTATGCCGTTTTATATATGTCCTTAAGGAGGGAGCTCATACCCGCGCGATCATAATACGCTTTGTTGAAAATCGTCTCCATGTCCGACTCATTTCTGGCAGCAGGTATATCTATAGGGTGGTCTGTTGTATGAGTGTATTGAAGGCTCTCATCGAGCTCGGGGGGCGTAAGGTAATCTTTCATGGCGTTTTGGTACACGGACATGATTACATTAGGGAGGGCTGCTGCCGAGTAGCCACGTTTCCAACTATCGTGGAGGCGAATGCATTCTACCGTGCCGTCCGCATCTAACGTGATTGTTATGGCTCTGTAGACATCTGTCGCTATCGTTTGGCCTCTGCGGTTTATGGAGTTCGGGGGTTGTGGTTCGTCAGTCGGAGCGAAAATGTTATCATTGATGCGGAAGGGCGCCATGCGTTCACTTTATCGTTTGTGTTAGCTTGTGTCAATATTGGGTTTTGTTTGGCGTATGAGATATGGCTAGTGCAGGTCAAGAGTGAGCGTATGTCATTGACGTACCTATCTGCTGGTGTCCGTTGTCGGCGTAGGTGCGGCCGTGCGTAGGTGGTAGATCGATTATCCGTGTTATGTGCTCTTCTTTGGGGCTGCTCGCCACAGGTACCCCATGTCTCCCTTGTCCACTGGTGGGGTCTGTTGGGAAGTTTGTGTGTGAGGGGTTTGGTGTGGTCGGCGCGGCGTGGGGCGCGCGGGGAGATGAGTCATGTGATGAACACTGAACTGACAATGGCAACAGAAGATGGCGAGAGGGTCGATCCGCGAGCGGGTGAGATGCTGTCGGTTTTGCCGGACGTGACGGCGGTCGCGGGCCAGTTGGTCGCGGCCGCTCGGGAGCAACGCATCGATCTGACCGGCCCGAACGGGTTGCTGACGGGCCTGATGTGGTAGGTGTTGCGGGCCGCGTTGGAGGCGGAGCTGGCTGCGCGCCTCGGCTATGACAGCGGGGACCGGGCAAGCAAGCAAACGTTGAACTCACGCAACGGGTCGACGCCGAAGACGGTGCGCACCGAGATCGGTGAGGTCACCATCCAGGTGCCGCGGGATCGGGCGGGTACGTTCACTCCGGTGGTGGTGCCGAAGCATCAGCGACGGATCGCTGGGTTCGACGCTGCGGTGATCTGGCTGTATGCGAAAGGCATGACCACCGGCGATATCGCCAAACACCTTTCCGACCTCTATGGCAGTGAGGTGTCACGGGATCTGGTCTCGACGGTGCCCGGGCAAGGTCATCGCTGACATGCAGGAATGGCAAGCCCGCCCCCTCGACGCCGTCTACCCGGTGGTGCTCATTGACGCGCTGGTCGTGAAGGTTCGTGACGGACAGGTCGCGAACCGGCCCGTCTATGTCGTGGTCGGGATCGATCTCGACGGGCGTCGTGACGTGCTCGGGCTGTGGATGGGCCCGACGGGTGGGGAGGGCGCGAAGCAGTGGATGAACATGCTCACCGAACTGCGCAACCGTGGCGTCGCCGACGTGTGCATCGTGTGCTGTGACGGCCTCAAGGGCCTTCCCGACGCGATCGGCGCGATCTGGCCACTCGCGAGGGTTCAGACCTGTGTCGTGCACTTGGTGCGCGACTCGCTGCGATACGCATCGAAGAAGTACTGGTCGACAATCACCGGGCAGCTCCGTGACGTCTATACCGCCCCGACCGTCGCCGCCGCCGAAGCGAGGTTCGCAAAGTTCGCCGACCAGTGGCGGAGCCTGTACCCGGCGATGATCCAGATGTGGGAGAACGCCTGGGACGAGTTCACCTCGTTCCTCGGCTTTCCACCACAGATCAGACGCCTGATCTACACGACAAATGGGATTGAGTCGCTCAACGCAAGACTCCGGCAAGCGACCCGCCGCCGCGGACACTTCCCGAACGAGCAGGCCGCCATGAAAGTGCTCTACCTGACCATCCTCAAGCGGCGGCCAAACCAGACCAACCCGACCGGACAAATCGCCGGCTGGAAAGCTATCCCGAACACCCTGCCCATGACCTACGGCAACCGCCTAGAAATCCACTAAGTCAAAGCTCCACACACAAAAGAACGGACAGACCCCAACTTGACGTGAGGCAAGGCGCGAGCCAATTGCGCAAGCCTTTTCCTTAGCAAAATGTTGCTTGCTGACGTTCCCTAACGGTAGCCGGAACACGGTCGCGGATAGTCCAGTTTCATTTCGCGGCAGTAGACGCTTTTAACGCCAGTCAGACGGCTTTCCCTTTGGCTACTCGCCACAGGTGGCGGAAGGTCTCATCGTTAGCCGGACATGTTGGCGGGAGTTTCTTCATACTTGTCACAGGTGGCGGTGCTACCAGTCCACCCCACTCGTGGGCAACCTCCGCAACGCATTCTTGGACGACAGGCTCCAAGCGGAAGCCCATAGTTCCAGCTGAAACGATGGCCACTGTGACGGTGGTGCCATTTACGCTTGGCTCTGCGCATACAGTGAGGAGGATGCCGTCAAAGTATCTAGGATTTCGCCACCCGAGGGGTATTAGGTAGTCGCCGAGAGAATCTCTGAGATAGCCGCGCACCCAGCTCACCTTGTTTTTCAACAGTTGAATGCATATCTGACTTCCAGGGGCGAGTCCGCGAGTTAACTCAAGCGGAGAAACTACCATTCCGATGGTTAGTAAGCGGTCTCGCATGGCGGCGAATGCGAGATCGAGTCGCGCGGGTGCAGGAAATTGCCAAGCGGGTTGTGCCCAATCTGATAGTGGTCTCACATCTAACCCCGATCACGCAGTTCTACCATACGGCTGCTGAGGTGTTTCATGCTAGCGGTGAGATCGTTGAGGCCGGCAAGGGGATTGCTCTCGTCTTTGGGATGTTCTTGTTGCTGCTGCCGGAGGGATTCCATTACGGTGTTGAGGTTTCGGCGAGCTTGTCCACGTATCGCCACCGCTTCTGGACTTGCGTCTTTCCCGGACCAGATAGCATCCATTGTCGTGCTACCAGCATCGATCTTGCGCTGAAGCGTCTGCCAATCTGAGCCCAGCCTCCCTTCGCGGGCTTGTTCAATTAATGTTTGGCGGGCGGCATTGTCGCATGTATTAGTATCTTTTGAATTTTGATCGATCTGGGCGCTCATCTCGTCTAGGCGTTCGAGGATTTCGTGCGCTCTCTCTTTGAAATAAGTGACGTCATTGATATCCATATCAATACATCCTTCGGGCTAGTCCGGATGCAAGGTCTTCCACAATAAATGCTACGTCGGCCATCTTTGCTTTCGCCTCTATGACGTTATAGATTGCATCCATGATCATATTTACTATTGCAATGGCCTTCTTGGTGTCGGCAATTATATCGTCTATATCAAGGGCAAAATTAATTAGGCTAGCTGCCCATCCGGCGATGGGGATTGACATTCCGGCCAAGATACGTGCAAGTCTCTTTTCCATTTTTTGGAGCAGTTTCCCAATTTGTGTGGCGGCTTGGCGGCTGACTAGTGTGATGACTCCGAGTAGTCCGCTGATGTTGCCGGCGAGGTAGCTCAGTTGCAGCATGGCGGCTGATAGTGTCGTCATGGCGACGACGAAGGCGTCTGATCCTTTGCTTTCCCATTCGGCCATGCCGTTGGTGATGGCGGCGGTGTTGGCACTGATGGCTGTGAGGGCGGCGTCGGTGTTGTCCCAGGCCTGGCCGGCCATCTCGAATGAGTCCCAGTCGCCGACGAAGGGCTTCATGATGACTTCTTCGATGATGCTCCAGCCTGCGATCTGTTCCCATACCCAGTCGATGGAGCCGAGGAGGATGCCGGCTGACCAGCGCAAGTTCTCGATCTCGGAGCTGCGTGGGGCTGGGGGCACTAGATAGCTTGATGCGTCTTGGCGCTCGTGGATCAGCTGGCCAGAAGGAGTCATCCAGCTGCCGAGGCGATCTTGCGCCTGTGTCACCCACCGGTCGATCGTTTCCCGAGCATCACTGCCTTGCTGCGCGGCTTGTTCGAAGATGCCTGGTTGAGCACCGCCGTGATATGTTGTCGCACCGTTTTGTGCGCTGCCTAGCTGAGGGAGTGAATGGCGTGGGTCCTGCCATGGTGGAAGGGTTTCGCCCATTTCTGCCGCCACACGCTGCAGCAGCCGATAGACCTCTTGGTCAGCGTCGGCGTATTGCTCGATGTTGGACGCGAGCCGGTGCGCGGCGGAATCGTAAATCCCGCCCGCTAATCGCACGATTCTGGCGGAGCCGTCGACTAGTACTTCGTTGATCGGGTAGAGGGCCGACAACAACAGGCCTAAGTCGAAAGCGGCTATTCGTGCGTTCTGGTCGATATAGGCCGCCAGGTTGCAGAGATGGCAGTCACTTTGACGCTGAAGAACCTGTTGCGCAAGACTTAGCTGCGGGTATGGAACTGTAGGCATTGGTCTTTACTCCTCATAGCCGCCAGGAGGCAGCTACTGCTTCATCAGCCGCTGAGTACATCTCCACTGACCGCTTCACGACATCGGACATCTGGTTGAGCGTGCCGAGATGGTAGTCCATTTCGCCACGCCATCTTGCATACGAGGCGAAAGCGGCAGTAGCAGGAGCTCCCACCCAGCTATCACGTAAGCTGGCTACGGACCGTGACATCCGAGCTAGGTGATCATCGAGATTCAGTGCGAGACATTTCATCGCATCGGCAGCGGCGGCAATCGAGTCGTACTCGACAACTAATCTTTCTTCCATGGGGGGTAGTTCTCCTCGCTGCGTGTGCGTCAGGTAAAACCTGACTGACGGTAACACATAGTCTGGCTGTCTGACCAAATACCCGTGCAGATGGGTGGAGAGGTATTCCCGCCACGGGCTGTTACTCCACTGGGTTGGTCCACACCAATTGAGCGGCGGTACGGCCGGCGTCTCGTGATACCACCTGGGCCCGGCCGGGGGCTGACCGCCTCGCTTTGATCTTGCCGATTAACGGCCCTTCGTCGGGGTCGCCGGCCAACAGGATGCCCGTGGTTCCCAATTCCGTCAGGGTTTGGCCGATTTTGTCGTAGGCCATGCGCGATGCGCCGCCAGCCCGTCGGGCCAACACCAGATGAAAGCCCACGTCTCGTGCCTGGGCCAAGAGCGGTTGCAGGGCTTCCAACGGGTTGCCGGACACGGTCGACACAAGGTCGTAATCGTCGACGAGAATCCAGGCCTCCGCGCCCTGCCACCAGGAATGCGCTCGCAACTGTTCCAACGTCACGTCAGAGCCGGGCAGCCGTTCGGTGAACATGTCAGCCAACTCGCGCATAGCGCTTCCGACGTCCTCACGATTGGTGAAATAGCCGAAGTTGTAAGGCTGCGGAATCTCGCCCAAAAGGCTGCGTCGCAGATCAATGGTGATGATCTTGGCCTGGTCGGGGGTGTAGATGGTCGTCAGTTCGTGGATGAGGGAACGCAGGAACGTCGTCTTGCCCGATTTCGCGTCGCCGTACAGGTAGAGGTGGTTCTCTTCTGCTGGATCGATGATGAGCGGGCCGAGCCGCGATTCTTCGACGCCGATCAACAGGCCGGACGCGCGCGAGTTCGCGCGACGCAAATCATCGAGCCGGACGAGTTCCGGCAGCAGCCGCAGCTTTGGCCCGGGCGCGCCGGTCCAGGCCTGGGCGATTCGTGACCAGGCGTCCGCGACGCCGGCGCTGACAGTGTCTGGGTCGGTGGCGCCGTCGATGCGGGGCAGCCCCACCAGCGTGTGATGCTTGTTCTGCCCGAGGCCGAAGCCGGGGTGCGTCGACGGCAGCGACTCGGCCAGCTTCCTGTCGATCGCGGAATCGCCGGCAGTGGCGAGACGCAACTCGAACTTCGAGCCGAATACTTCCTGCAAGGCCTGTGGGAGCTCGTTCCACCTGGTCGCCGTCACGACGAGGTGGACTCCCAAGCCGAGGCCGCGTGTGCCGATCGACTGAATGCGTGGCATCAGATCCTCGAAATCAGCGCGGACGGTGCCCCAGCCGTCGACCACTAGAAAGACGTCGCCGTAGCCGTCGTCGAGCTCGCCCTGCTCGCGGCGGTCGCGATAGTTGGCCATCGAGTCCACACGGTGCGCACGGAAGAACGCCTCCCGATCATCGATCAGCGCCTCGATCTCGGCGATCGTCCGGTTGACGACATCCGACTGATCCCGCGTCGCGACACCAGCGACGTGCGTCGCGCCCTCGAATGGGGCGAACGTGCCCCCGCCGAAATCGAGCACGTAGAACTGCACCTCAGCCGGGGTGTGCGTCAGCGCCAACGCCAGCACCAGAGAACGAACGGTCATGGACTTGCCCGACACGGGCGCGCCTACCACGACGAGGTTGCCCGCCGCGCCCGAGAGGTCGAACGTGAGAGTCTCCCGTCGCTGTTCCGCCGGCACATCCGCCGTGCCCAGCGGCACCACGAAAGCCCCCTGCTCGCGCCAAGCCATCGAGATCAGGCCTAGACCGGGCACGACCGCGAGGTCGGGCATCAACCGATCGAGTGTGTCCGGCACATCCAGGGGTGGTAGCCACACCTGATGGGCTGGCATACCGTGCCCCTCCATCCGTTCGACCGCGATGCTCAGCTCCGTCATGTCGGCCCACCGCTCGTCGCCGGGCGCGACCACAGGCCCAGAGTCCGTCGGCGTGGCGGTGTCGGCGTCACTCGACGAGCGGGTCAGGCCGGCTCGGTAGGTCGACGTGAAGGGGATGACCTCAATGGCTTGCGCTGGCGCGCCCGCTCGGCCCTGGCCGCGCGTCGACGCGCGCCGTGGCGGTGGCGGTGCAGCCACATAGGACGCGCGGAATCGCGTCATCGATTCGGAGCCAGTTTTCAAGAAGCCGACGCCTGGCGCAGGAGGCAAGTCGGCGGCGTCTGGCACCCCCAGCACCGCCCGAGAGTCTTGCGCTGAGAACGTCTTCAGACCGACGCGGTACGACAGATGGGACTCCAAACCGCGCAGACGGCCCTCGTCAAGACGCTGCGACGACAACAACAAGTGGATCGCCAACGACCGGCCCAGACGCCCGATCTGCACGAACGTGCTGATGAAATTCGGTTTGGCGTCGAGCATCTCCGAGAACTCGTCGAGGATGATGAACAGGGCCGGCAACGGCTCGAAGTCGTGCTTGCCCGCCAGCCGGTCCGCCTCGTAGTCCGTGACGTTGGCGTAGTTGCCGGCCGCACGCAGCAACTCCTGTCGACGGACCATCTCGCCGCGCAGAGCGTCCTCCATGCGGTCGACGAGATACAACTCGGCCTCAAGGTTGGAGATCATCGCGGAAACGTGCGGCAGCGCGGCCATGCCGGCGAAGGTGGCGCCGCCCTTGAAGTCGGCCAGGACCAGGTTGAGCTGCTCGGGCGAATGGGTGAGCGCCAGCGCCAGCACGATCGTGCGCAACACCTCGGATTTGCCCGAGCCGGTCGCGCCGATGAGAAGGCCGTGGGGGCCCATGCCCTGTTGAGCGGATTCTTTGAGGTCGATCAGCACCGGAATGCCCTCCGGCGTCACCGCGAACGGCACCCGCAGACGGTCGCGGCCCGTGCGGCGCACCCACTGCCGGTCGGGGTCGAAATCCCTGATGTCGCCCACGCCGAGCAGCTCCATCAAATCGACGCTGCGCGTCGGGTCGGAACGGCCGATGGGCTCGCTGGTGTCGCGTCGTTCACCTGACGCCCACGGCGTCAGACGTCGGGCGACGGCTTCCGCCTGGTTGACGCCCATGGTGTCGGGACTAACGACGGTTGGTTCCTGATCGACCAACACCACATCCATGGACGGCCGTGCGCCCTCGGCTGCCGGATGGAGTTGCAGCCGCATGGTGGTGCGAGAGACGAGTGCTCCCCATGACTCCTTCAGGGACAGCACGGTGACCCCAGCGGTGCCTTCGAGCGACCCGAGCCGGGTGTCCGTGGGCAGGTCCATGCCGTCGAGCACGATCAGCACATGCGGCCACGGCGTGAGCTGACCGCGGGGACGAAAGCCTTCGCGGTCCGTGACCGAGGAGCCGAGCATGTCCGCCAAGTCGGCGTAATCGGACACGATCATGCGGGCGGGGCCGAGCGCGTCGTTCACCTCCGTGGAACGAGCTTGCGGCAGCCACTTCACCCATTCCCACTCTGGCCGGAGGGACTCCGGGCACATGACGGCGATGAGTAATGCCGAGGGGGCGGTGAACGTGGCGAGATGCGCGATCATGGCGCGAGTTTGCCCGCGGGCGAGTTCGATATCGCCCACCAGCTCGACGTGCGACAGAACGCCGAGATCGACCCCGGCCGCGAGATCGTCCACCCGGGAGTGGACGGCCACGAAACGGTGCATGGCCGAATAACACACCGGGTCGGGGTTGGCGAGCACGGGCAGTTGGGGTTCCAGCAAGCTCGCCGACAAAGTCTGCGAAGTCGAGCCGATTCGTACCTGCAGAGCGTGTGGGTCGCCATTCGTTCTCGTCCACACACGCGAGCCTTGGGCGGCGACTAAAACGAGCGCGTCAGGTTCAGGAAGATTCCATCGCGTGTAACGGCGCTGCTGGCGGGCGGCCGCGCGGACGGTTTCGCGGGTTTCGGCGAGGTGGGCCAGATACTCGCGTCGTGTGTCACGGACTTTGGCGCGATGCCCGCCGACCTGGCGGTACACATTGAACCCGACCATCGCCAGCATAGCGACGACCATGCCGCCGCCCATCATGAGGGAGGCCGGATTGCCGTTCGAGATCGCCATGAAGACCATGATTCCCATAGACCCCATCATGGGAATCACCGTGGCGAGGAGATTGGTCGCGCCTTGTGATTCAACGACGTCGGGGGGAGGTTGAATGTCAATCGAGGCAGTTGGAAGCTGCGGGGCGTACCCGTCATCTATCTCGTCATGGGCGATGGACATATGCGCTCCGGAGAATCGATCAGTCAATGGGGGTCACCCGATGTGTAACACGTGCATGGTATCGCGATAATAGAAGGGCCGATAATGCCTGGGAAAGGGGGAAGATGAGCACCGCGACGATGGCGAGCGCGACAATCATCTACGGCGATACCGCCGAGGATGTGTCTTTCCCCGAGGGCACGACGGTTTCGGGGCTCTTGGCGATGCAACGCGTCGACACCAGCACGGGCGAGTATGTCGTCACGACGAGTGACGGCCACCCGATAGATCAGTCGCTCGCCATCGGCATTGACGTGCCTTCTGGGCTGCTGCTCAGCGTCATCAATACCAGGGGCACGGCGACGGCCCATCAATCAGCACGATTGGCTCAGGACGATCGATGGTATGCGTCGGCCACCCGGCTCATTGGCACGGCTGTTGCGGTGCTGGCCGCGGAGATCCTTCTCTTGGTGCTCCCGCTCGCTTGGCCGCAGGTCGGTATTCCATGGCCCGTTCGCCTGGCGGTGGCCGTGGCTGCTGTGGCGTGGATGCTGTCGTTGGTGGCCAGGACGTCATACGCGCGCACGCCCGTCGGGCTCGTGGTGATACCAGCCGGTGTGGGAACGGCGTCGTTGGCACTCATCTCGTCTCCCACGAACCCCTATGCCGTTCCCACCGGTGTGATCGTCGCGACCTGCGTCGCCTTCCTGACGAGCTGCGCCATGAGCCTGCCGGCTGGGCGGCATAGCCTGAAAGTCGTTGTCACCGGATGGGGAGTGGTCGCTGGCGCGAGTGCCATCACGCTGTCGTTGGGGTTGCCGATCAGATTCGTGGCGCCACTTTTCCTGGCGGCTGGCGTGGCGGTGGTTTGTGCGGCGCCGCGCGCGTCGCTTCGCATCCCCGAGTCACAATTGGTCGACCTTCCCCTGTTGGCCATCGCCGTCGACTCGCCGCGGCGGCCCGCCGTTCGTCCGCCGTCGTCCATTACCGTCGCGCGTGTCAGGAACACACTCGACACCACCATGCTGTCGGCTACCTTTCTCACTGTGGGCGGCTGCCTTCTAGCGGTCGGTATGGGAGTGTTCGCGGCGCCAGAGCGACTGGTCATGAGCTCGGTGCGTGACTGGGGAACCATCGGGCTCTTCGTCTGTTCCATTGTGATTCTGGTTTTGTGCCCGCTCACGACGCGTTCGCGAGTGATGAGCACCGTACCCCGCGTGGCGGCCGCCGCGCTCGTGGTGATTCTGGCGGTTTCCGTCGCGGCGGCACAGATCGCGCCGTTGAGTGACGTGGCGGTGGGGCTCGTCGTGCTCGGAGTTCTTGTCGTCCTCGGGAAAACGTTGACCGTGCGACGCGAACCATCGGCTTTGCTGGGGCGGATCGGCGACATCGTCTGTGGTTTCACCGCCATCGCACTCGCACCCAGCGCCGTCCTGGCGTCTGGTCTTTTCGACTTGGTATGGCAGGCAGCATCATGAGATCAGCTTCAGCCGGACAGCGGGCGGCCGCTTATCTCATCGACCTCGCGTTGGTGGGGGCGCTCAGCGCGGCGACGTGGCCGTGGTTCCATTCGTGGGTGATCGTCGGCATTCTGGCGGTAGAGCTCTATATCGTGATCGCGCTGGTGCGCGCTCGCACAGGACGTACCGGTGGCTCGCTGGCCTTGCGCATCGCCGCCACCCAGGCGCAGGGAGCTGTGGCACCAGGCTTACAGCGGCAGTTCACGCGTTCGGTCATCTTTGGCCTGCTGCACCTCACGGCGGTCGGCCCGGTGATCACCCTGCTCACGAGCCGCGACGGACAAGACTGGATTGACCGGATCGCCGGCACGGCCTCAGTGTCGTTGAAACCGGTCGCCCCGGTCGCCGTCCCGCAACTCGGCCCTTACGGACGCCCGAGCTTCTCTTCCGTCCCTGGAGCCATGACCGCGCCTGTGGCGGGGGTTTCGTCCAGGTTCAGCCCCAGTGCGGCCGCCACCAGCGTCCCCGCAGCGAGCGATGGCTACGGCGGTGTGGCCGCCACGTCGAGCTTCGCGCCGCCTGCCGCCTCACGGGCGAACGTCCCAGCGGTGAACGCTCCGACGGGCGGGGTGGTGTTGGTCAGCGACACTGGCGAACGGCTGCCCGTGACGGGTGTTGTCGTCATTGGACGCGAACCTGTTTCGGCGGACGGCGAAGGTGTTCTCGTGCTCGCCGACCCCTCGATGTCCATGTCACGGAACCACGCGCGCGTCGGTGTCGACCATCAAGGAGTCTGGGTCGAAGACTCCTACTCACTGAACGGAACGTCCGTCGTCTACCCTGATGGCCACGTCGTGACTCTTCGTGGAGGGCAACGCGGCTATGTTCCGGTCGGGTGTTCTCTCGTCATCGGTGACCGACGGGTCAGTCTCCTCGCGTAGAAAGGGCATGTCACGCGCTGACCCGCCGGGCGATCTCCAGCGCGATGCGGGCGTGCGCCAGCCGGGGCTCGGATGGCATAGCGCCCAGCAGACGCGGGTCCCAGGCGTCCGCGTCGAGCACATCGGCCGTCTCCAGGAACTGATAGACCGGCACGCCGCGCAGGGCGGAGACGGCGGCGAGCGCCGAGCATTCCATCTCGACGGCGAGGCAGCCTTGCGCCCGGCGGCGGTCCGCGAGGGCGTGAGTCTCGCGGAAGAAGGCGTCCGTCGTCCAGACGGGGCCGGCCGTGAACGGCACGCCGAGTTCGCTGAGGACGCGCTGTGTCGTGGACGCCGTGGCGACGTCCATCCAGTCAGACGCCGGCGCGTAGTGGTAGCTCGTGCCCTCGTCGCGGTAGGCACGGGTGGGCACGATGAGATCGGTCGCGATGGCCGACGAGTCCAGCACGCCGCAGGATCCGAAGACGACGAAGCGCCGCACGCCCCGCGCGATGGCGTGTTCCATCGTGATGGCCGCGAACGGCGCGCCCATCGGCGACCGGTAGAACGCGAACCGCTGTCCGCCGTCGTCGAGCGCCCACACGTCGAGGGGGCCGGTTGACGTCGTGACCGTCGGCAGGGGGGTGAGGCCGAACTCGGCGGTGACGAGATTGAACGTCGCGGGGTCAAAGCAGGTGATCGCCGTCGTCGGGAAGCCTGGCAGTGGCGTGACCTCGCTCGTCGCTTTGATGATCTCATCCGTGGTGGCGTCGAAGCTATCGGTGATCGGCATGCTGACAGCATAAAGACCGAGCCCGACGAAAGCCGGTAGGGCGGGCCAAGCCAGGCCGCGTCGTCCCGCCAGGAAAATGGGACAAACTCGCACCTCACCGTGCTGATTGGGCGGTGGGGCGAGCCAGAGTCAGGTGAGGGGCGAGTTTGTCCCATTTTGTGGGGCCGAAAGTTGGGGCATTTCGCCATGGGGCACGCGATCGCGCGTAGGCTCGCGTCACCTGATGTCGAGCGGGCGCCTGTGGCGAAAAAGAAGGACGGGCGTGGTGAAGGAGCAGCCATGGATGTCGTTGTCGATTGGGAGGCGCTGGGCGCCCATGCCGTGCTGATGGCGTCGCGCGCGTACGCGCCGTACTCGCACTACCCGGTGGGCGCGGCGGCGCTGGTCGACGATGGCCGCCTGATCGGTGGCTGCAATGTGGAGAACGCGAGTTACGGCGTCGGGCTGTGCGCGGAGTGCGGCCTCGTCAGCGCGTTGGCGGCGAGCGGTGGGGGTCGGCTCGTGGCTTTCGCGTGCGTCAACGGTCTCGGCGAGCCGATCACGCCTTGCGGGCGATGCCGCCAACTGCTGTGGGAACATGGCGGGGCTGGTTTGTTGCTCCACACGCCCGAAGGGATCGTGACGATGGACGCGCTGCTGCCGCAGGCGTTCGGCGGTGACGACCTCGACCACATGGCCGAGGCCCGCTGACAGCGGGTTAGCGCTGACGCGGGCGAGCTTGTTTGGTGGGTCGGCGACCGACTAGATGGACGTGGCCTGATGCGACAACACAGCGTTTGACGTCAGCCCAGTGTTGGCCAACTGTAGTGCGCAACACGCATGATGCTCAGCGCGGGGCCCGCTGTTTCTCCAGATTCGCCAATTCCTGGGACATGGGCGTGCCGACCGTTTTGTCTGGGATCGCTGGCGCTGAGGGCTGACGCCGAGCGACCTCAACAGATCTGTCTGTCCACCTGGTGCGTGAGATGGCTCTGGCGGGCGACGCCCGTGGATGTCGCCCGCCAGGTGGCACTTTGTTGGTTTACGCGACCGAGTAGGCCGGGTCTGCTTCGGTGACGGCTTCGGCGATGCGGTCGAAATCGATCGGCGCGTTCGAGTGGATGGCCAGCGCCCCATCGGCCAGCGTGAGATCGACGCCTGTCACGCCTGGGATGGCCGACACCTCTTTTTTCACCGCCGCGACGCAATGGTCGCAGGTCATGCCCGAAACGGTATAAGTCGCAATCATGAAGAATCCTCTTTATTGGTAAATAATTGTTTACGGCGATACCGATAAACTGTCATGAATTATAGACGACGGCTCATAACCGTCCGAATGACGCGAATGTGTGACGTGGGGACGGATCAGGTGGTGCGCGAGCTGTGGCTTGCCCATGCCCCTCGCCCGACCCGTCCGTGCCTGTCGCGGCGGCCACCCGTCGTCTGTCCGCGAGCTGGTGCCAGGCAGACGAGCCGGACGATGCCGCGGTCGGCGGAGTCGTCGAGCGGTTGCTGCTGGCGCGGGCAGGTGACGCGGGCTGGCGGGAGGGATTGTGTCGGATGGGACCGTCGCGGGGCGGGCCGTCGCGGGCGGAGAATCGGTGGGAGTCGGGTCTTCAGGGGACGTCGCCCGCTCGAACAGGCGAGGTTGACGGCGGTCGTGGTGGGTTGCTGTCCGGTGTCGGTGGCTTGCGGCCCATTCGGCCGTGACGGCCTGTGGATAACGTGTGGACTCCGCTGCCTGACCAGCTCTATACACCATGCCTCGGAGGACGTGTCAAGTGCTGGAACGGCCCGTTTCACGTCGCTGAAATCAATCCTCGTCCACAAGCGTGGATCTTCATCATCCCTTGTCAGACGCATATTTCATGAAAAGATTCACCGTTGTCCCCAGGCCAGGCACCATGCTGTCCACAGGGGCGACGCTCAGAGACCTATCTTGTCCACAATCTTGTGCACAGGAGGTGTTTGCCGCCCCCTGATCCGCAAGCTAGCGTGGCCGTCAGAACGTCCCTCCACGGCACGTCATCTGGGCATGATGTGGCAACGAAAACTGTCGGTGGGACCGCCTAGGGTGAGTCGTACGTTGTGAAGGAACGGGGCATATGTCTGTTGCTGAGGTCATACCGTACGAAGCTGAGCCTGATAGCTATGATGCGGCCGGCGATCGCACACCGCCCCAAGATCTCCAGGCCGAGCAGAGCGTCCTCGGCGCCATGCTCATGAGCAAAGACGCCATCGGTGAGGTCGGCGAGATCCTGCACGGTCGGGACTTCTACCGGCCTTCGCACGAGCTCATCTTCGAGGCCATCGTCGATCTTTATGGGCGGGGCGAACCGGCCGACGCTATTACTGTCGCCGATGAGCTGACAAAACGTGGCGAGCTCGGGCGGGCCGGCGGCCATATGTATTTGCATGAATTGCTGGCCACCGTGTCGATCGCGTCGAACGCGTCGTATTATGCGGAAATAGTCCGGGAAAAAGCCATCTTGCGGCGGCTCGTGGAGGCCTCCATCAAGATCGCGCAGATGGGCTATTCCGGCGCGGGCGACGTGGCCGACATCGTCGATGCCGCCCAACAGGCGGTCTTCAATGTGTCCGACGGCACGGCCTCTGAAGACTACGAGCCGTTGTCGAGCCTCATGGAGTCGACGCTGGACGAGATCGAGGCTCTGGCGGCGCACGGCGTCATGTCCGGCGTGCCGACGGGCTTCCGTGATCTCGACGAGTTGACCAACGGCCTGCACCCCGGGCAGATGATCATCGTGGCGGCCCGGCCGGGTGTCGGCAAGTCCACTCTCGGGCTCGACTTCGCGCGGGCCGCGGCCATCCAGCACGGGCTGACCACGGCTTTCTTCAGCCTGGAGATGACGAAGAGCGAAATCGTCATGCGTCTCATCGCGGCTGAAGCGCAGGTGGATCTGCAGGATATCAGGCGAGGCGTGCTGAGCGAAGACAAATGGAGCCGCATCGCGTCGCGCACGTCGGTCGTGTCGTCTGCCCCACTTTTCATCGACGATTCCCCGAACCTCACCATGATGGAGATCCGGTCGAAGGCCAGGCGACTCAAGCAGCGGCACGACCTCAAACTCATCATCGTCGACTATTTGCAGTTGCTGACGTCCGGCAAGCGCGTCGAATCCCGCCAGGTGGAGGTGTCCGAGTTCTCCCGCCAGATGAAACTGCTCGCGAAAGAGTTGGATGTTCCCATCGTGGCGCTCTCGCAGCTCAACCGTCTCGCCGAGCAGCGTAATGACAAGAAACCGATGCTGTCCGACTTGCGCGAGTCCGGTTCGCTGGAACAGGACGCCGACGTTGTCATCTTGCTGCACCGCGATGACATGTATAACAAAGAGTCGAAGCGCGAAGGCGAAGCCGATTTCATCGTGGCGAAGCACCGCAACGGACAGACGAAAACGGTGCCGGTTGTTTTCCAGGGACATTACAGCCGTTTCGTCGACATGCAGCACTGATCCCATCGGTTCTTGGCCTACGTCGGCGCCGGCGCGGGATGGTCGTTGCCCAGGCTGGTTGACCGTCACAATTGGCGGGAATGTTCCCGGCTGTTCTGGCCCATCGAATTCTTGTAGATTGAACCACATGTCAGATCCAATGAACATGCAACCGCAGCCCGGCATGCAGCCGCAACCTGATGATGTCCAGCCTCAGACCGGGATGCCCCCTCAGCCCGGTTATACGCCGCAACATCAGATGGGCTATGCGTCCCAGCCCGGCGGCTACGCCCCTCAGCCTGAGATGGGCTATGCCTCCCAGCCTGGCTACGCCCCCCAGGCTGCTTACCCCCAGCCTCAGACCGAGATTCCTGGCAAGACACTCGGCATTGTCGGCCTTGTGCTGGCGATTGTCACTGGCGGGCCCATCGGCTTGATTCTCTCCATCATTGGTTTCGTCCAATCGAAGAAAGCTGGCTTCAAGAACGGTCCGGCGCTCGCCGGCATCATCATCGGCTCGATTTTCACCGTTATAGCGATTATCGTCACCATCGTGATTGTGGTGGCGGCTTCGGCGGCGGTCAGCCAGCTCACCGACCCTGCCACCATCTGCGCCGCGGCCGGCGCTTTGAGCGGTGATCAGGTCACGGTCGGTGGCCAGATCATCACCTGCCCATAGAAACTGCTGATCAAGCGCGCGCTGCCGTCGAGACGACGGGCCGGGCGGGCTGGTGCATCCACGTGGCGCGTCGTTCTAGTCGTGCGACACGATCCGTGGTGTCGGCCGCTCGTTTCGCCCTCGACGGCACAGCGTTCACGAACGCTTCCCTCGTGTGAAGACGGGGCAGTCCCGTTTCACGCGACGTGACACCGTAGCTCAGCTACAGGGAATGACAGCACCGCCTGGGTTGGGGCGATAGAACACGAACGATGTGGTGGTCACCCGAGGGTGACCACCACTGTCGCATGGTGGGTGCGAGGTGAGCCTGGGCGTCCGGCGCCGAGCACGGGCAGCTTGGCCACCAGGCGTCCGGTCTGGGCGTCGGGGACGGGCTCGGCCGGAATGCCGTCGATGGTGACCGCCGCCACGCCGGCGCAAACGTTCATGGGATTGCGCACCTCGATGTCGTAGGTGCCGCCCCGCCACTGGCGGGTGACATGGAAACCGTCCCAGGCGGCGGGGACGCACGGGTCGACCGTCAACGCGTCGAAGCCGGGCCGCACGCCGAGGATGTGCTGGGTGGCGGCGGTGTACATCCAGCCCGCCGAGCCCGTCAGCCAGGGGTTTTCGGCCCGGCCGAAGAACGCGTGGTCGCGGCCGTACACGAACTGCGCGTAGACGTACGGCTCGGCCCGCCGCACCTCGATCTGGTCGTTCTGACGGCTGGGGGCGAGCGCCTCGTAGTAGCTGAAGGCCAGGTCGCCGCGGCCGAGCATGGCTTCGGCGATGATCGGCCAGGCGTTGGGGTGCGAGAAGATCGCGCCGTTCTCTTTGACGCCCGGGTAGACCCGCGTGACGTAGCCGATGGTGTCGTCGACGTGGGTGTAGCTGGGCCAGGTGAGGTGGGTGCCAAAGCGGCTGGCGAGGTGCTCGTGGACGGCGTCCATCGACGAGACAGCGCGCTCGCGGCTGGCCACACCCGCGATGACCGCCCAGGGCATGTGCTCCAGGAAGATTTTGCCTTCCGGGCTCGAGGCCGAGCCGATCGTGACGCCTTCGCTCGTGAAGCCGCGCGCGTACCACGCGCCGTCCCACAGCTCGCGGTTGGCGGCCATGCTGACCTGCTGGACGATCTCGTCGAAGCGGGCCAGGTCGCGGGCCGCGTCTGGGACCTCGGACGGGCCGAGCTCGTGGACCAGCCCGGCCAGCGCCTTAGTCGCCCAGACGTGCAGGAACGTGACCAGGGCCGTCTGGCCGCCGCCGAGGTTGAGGCAGTCGTTCCAGTCGGCGCGCAGGCCCTTGGCGATGCCGTTGTCGGCCACCTGCCAGGCGGTGAACTCGATGGCGCGGCGCAGGTGCTCGTACACCGTCGCCGGTGTGGCGTCGAACCGTCCGGCGATCTCGTCGCCCATGGCGTCGGCCCGCTCCGCGTCCGTCAGCCCCGAGTCGGCGAACGGGACGACCTGCCGCAGCAGGCCGAAGTCGCCGGTCTCGTAGAGGTAGTCGACCACCGTCGGCACCAGCCAGAGGTGGTCGTCTGAGCAGGCGTCCGCCAAGCCGTGCAGCATCTGGCGCGCGCTGCCCGGGACGACGGTCGGCAGCTTCACGCCGACGGGGATGTCGGGCCGCTGGCACTCGTCGAACATCAGCGGGTCGAACAGGTGCAGGCCGTAGCCGGCGGCGGTCTGCCCGTGCAGCAGTTCGAGCAGGCGCTGCCGCACCTTGGCCGGGTTGGTGTGGGCCACCGACATGGCGTCCTGGGCGGTGTCACGATAGCCGAGTCCGACGCGTCCGCCGACCTCGACGAACGACGCGAAGCGCGACCACACCACGCAGGTCTCGGCCTGGAACAGGGTCCAGGTGTTGAGCAGCGTGTTCATCGCCTCCGACGGGGTCTGGCAGGCGAGCACGGCCTTCTTGGCCGTCCAGTAGTCGCGCAACGCGGCGAAGGCCTGGTCGACGGTGGCGGTGGCGGCGTACTTGTCGCGCAGCGCGGCCCCGGCGGTCCGCCGGCCGTAGCCGAGCAGGTAGGCCAGGCGGACGGTCTCGCCCGGCGCCAACGTCAGTTTGTGCTGCAGCGCGCCGCAGTGGTTTTGCGTCGTGCACTGGCTGGACGAGCAGGCGCCCCGCTCGACCGCCAGCGGGTTGGTCTCGCTGCGGTAGGCGCCGATGAACGCGTCGCGCGTGGTGTCGAAGCCGTCCGGCTGCCTGGTCGCGGTGAAGTAGTGGTAGGTCCAGGGCTCGTAGTAGAAGTCGTCCTCGATGACGCCGTCGGCCTCGTCGGCGCCCGACGCGTACAGCGACATCTGGAAGTTCTCCTGGTCGATCTGCACCGAATGGAAGCTGAACTCGACGTAGCCGTACAGGCTGAGCGTGCGCGGGCGGTCGGAGGCGTTGCGGACGGTCACATCCCACAGTTCCACGTCGTCGTCCAGCGGCACGAAGATGCGTTGGCTGGCGACGATGCCGCGATAGGCCGACTCAAAAATCGAATATGACAGGCCGTGACGCGTCCGGTAGGCCGCCTGCGACCGGGTCGCGCCGCGATCGGCGGGCGAGACGAGCGGGAACGTGGCCTGTGGGGCCGCGTCGCTCGTCGTGTGGGCGGGACGGGTAGTGCCAGCGTCGCCGGATTCGCTGGGCGGGGTGGTGCCAGCGCCGTTCGCGTCGGCGGCCGCGGAGAACGGGCCGGTCGGCGGCGTCGCGGGCGGCTCATCGGGCACGGGGGCCAGCGGCTTGCCGACCGGCTGCCACGAGCACGACCAGTAGTCGCCGTCCTCGTCGTCACGCAGGTAGACGTAATGGCCCGGCCGGTCGAGCGGCACGCCGTTCGGGCGGAAGCGGGTGACACGCCCGGCCTGGCTCGACCGGTAGAAGCTGTAGCCCCCGGCGTTCTGGTTGATGACGGTGCACCAATCCTTCGTGCCCAGGTAGTTGATCCATGAGGCGGGCACGTCCACGCGGTCGATCACATATTCGTCGGCGGCATGGTCGAAGTAGCCGTAACGCATGGGGACCTTTCTTTGGCGGGTTCGAGAACGGTTCTGGTGTGGCGACGAAGAGACGGCTCTGGCGTCCCGACGTCACCGGGCGGAAGCGAAGTCGCGCAGCCAGCCGACGAGTTCGTCGGCCTTCTGCGGCGTCTCGGCTTCGACGAACATGCGCAGGATCGGCTCGGTGCCCGAGAAGCGCAGCAGCGCCCAGGCTCCGCCCTCGACGTAGATCTTGATGCCGTCGTAGGTGTCGATGTGGGTCACCGGGTAGCCGGCCAGTTCGGTGGGGGCGGCGGCGGCCATGAGACGCGGCATCGTCACTTGCATCTCCGGCGTCGCGGGCACGCTGGTCTCGACGTCGTAGAGGCGGCCGGTGATATCGAGCACGTCGTCGAGCAGCCGGCTGAGCGGCTTGCCGGTCCGGGCGACCATCTCGGCCACCAGCGCGCAGGCGAAGACGCCGTCTTTGCCGAGGATCCAGCCGCGCATCGTCAGCCCGCCGGACGATTCGCCGCCCATGATGGCGTCGATCTCCCGCATGCCGGCGGTGATGTGCTTGAAGCCGACGGGCACCTCCCGGTGCTGCTCGCCGAAATGCTCGGCCAGCCGGTCGAGCAGGTGCGTCGTGGCGATGTTGCGCACGATGCCGCCGCGTGCGCCGCGCACCTCGTGCAGATACCAGTAGGTGAGCAGCAACAGGTCGTTGGTGGAGACGTAGCTGCCGTGCTCGTCGATGACGGCGATGCGGTCGGCGTCGCCGTCGGTCGCGAAGCCGAGGTCGTAGGAGCCACTTTTAACCATCGTGATGAGCGTGGTCAGCCGGTCGGGGTCGGGGGCGGGCGAGTGGCCGCCGAACAGCGGGTTGTGGCCGGAGTGGATGAACTCGGTGCGGCAACGCCCGTCCGACAGGATCGTGCCCAGCGTGAGCTCTGAGGTGCCGAACATCGGGTCGACGGCGATGCGCAGCTTCGCCGGCCGCATCACGTCGGTGTCGACGATCTCCTCAATGGCGGCGACATATTCGGTGGTGAGGTCGATGTCCTGGACGCGCCCGGCCGACTGGGCCATCCCCAGGTCGATCGACACCACGTCGGCCTGGGTCAGGGCGTTCGCCTCGGTCGTGATCGCGGATGTCTCGTCGTCCATCGGCAGCGCGCCGTTCGGCAGGAACACCTTGAGGCCATTCCAGCGGGCCGGGTTGTGGCTGGCCGTGAACACGAGCCCGTAGGCGGTCTCCAGGTAGGGGGTGGCGAACGTCACCAGCGGCGTCGGGACGTCGTCGGTCAGCCGGTAGACGGGGATGTTGTTGCCGGCGAACACTTCGGCGGCGGCGTCCACGGACTCGCGCGACAGGAAGCGGCGGTCCCCGCCGACGACGACGCCCATGCGCTCGTTGCCGGCGCGCATCACGTTGTTGGCCAGCGCCTGGCACAGCCGCCGGACGTTGTGCAGCGTGAAGCCCTCGCCGATCAACGCCCGCCAGCCGCCAGTGCCGAAGGCGATCTCACCGGTTTCGAGGGCGTGCGCGGGGGCGAAGAGCCGTTTCAACACGATGTCGGCCGCTGCTTGCAGCTCGTCGGCGGTGTTGATGCCCTGCACCTCGTCGGGGTCGAGGATGGCGTAGGACGAGATGCCGTAGCCCTGCTCGATGAGGCGTTCGGCCAGCTCGGTCAGACGGTGCTCGCCGGCGTTGGCCATCCGGTCCAACTGGGGGATGAGGATGGCGTTGTCGATGATGTAGGCGCCGACGTTCACCTCCGTGATGGCCTTGCTCGTGGCGGACAGGTCCGACGGCTCGACGATCTCTTGGATGCGGTCTTCCGCGTCGCGCTCAATGCGCCCGTAGTCGCCCGGGTCGGGCAGGACGGCGGTGAGGAGGGAGAATTGCGCCTGCTTGAGGCGGTGCTTCCAGAGCAGGCCGCGCAGCGACGTGGCGCGCAACATGGGCGTGTCGCCGTAGGCGACCAGCACGTCGCCGTCGAAGTCCTCCAGCGCGAACCGGGCGCAACGGACGGCGTCACCGGTGCCCGCCTGGACGGCCTGGGAGACGTAGCGCCAGCTCGGGCCGAGATGCTCGCGGATCGCGTTGTCGTGCTCGTCCACCACGATGATGACATCTCGTTTCGGCACGATGCTCGTCACGTTCGCCAGGGTCTGCTCGATCACCGTCGAACCAGCCAGCGGCTGCAGCAGCAGCTCACGGGTGGCCTGGTCGTGACCGGCGGCCAGCACGACGGCCATGCACGGCTTGGTGGTTGTCTCGTCAATGCTCATACTCATCATCTTCTCGTGAAATGTCACGACCCGCTCATGCGGTCGGTGTCTGGCTGTTGTGCTGGGCGTGGTTTGCGCAGGCCGCGCTTGCGGCCGACGACCGCCGCGCCGATGGACGGCACCGGGACGTCTTGCGGCAGCGCCACCAGGCGCTCGGAGATGCGGACACCCGCCAGGAATGCTGACGCCGCCTCGCGGGCCCGCAGGTCGGCGATCAGGTCGGGGAGGATCCACGCGGCCGCCTGCGGCACACCGCCGCCGATAGCGATGACGTCCGGGTCGTAAGCCGTGGTGGCGAACAGGACGGCGTGGGCCAGGGCGTCGACGATGCGGTGGCGCTCGGCCGCCGCGGCTGGCACCGGGTCGGTGTCGAGGGTGGTCAGGTCGAGCCCCTCGGCGGCCAGTCGCTGGTTGAGGAAGTGGCCGCCGACGACCGTCTCCAGGCAGCCGCGCTGGCCGCAGCGGCAGGGGACGCCGTCCGGCTCAATGGCGAAATGGCCGATCTCGCCCGCCCCGTTGCGTCCGCCGCGGACGAGATGCCGGTTGCTGACGGCGGCCGCTGCCAGTCCGGTGCCGACGTTGAGATAGCACAGGTCGGTGATGTCGTCGACCGTCAGGCCGTGGCGGCCCGGAACCGGGACGGGCCGCTCCTGCAGCACGAGCGCGGCTCCGAGAGCGGTGGCCTTGACGTCGTTCTCGACCCGGACCGGCGCGGTGAAATCGTCCGCCAGCAGGCGGGACACGTTGGTCTGTTCGATGCCGATGTTGACGGCTGTCGTCACCAGGCCTGTCTCGCGTTCGACGAGCCCGGGGATGCCGACGCCGACGGAGGTGAACGCGGACGGTTCCACGCCCAGCGTGGCGGCCAGCCCGGCCGCCAGGTCGTGCGCCGTCGCCTTGAGCCCGCTGGGACCGCGTCTCGTCGGCAGCGCGCGTTGTGCGAGCACGTGATCGTGGCGGTCGAGCACGACGCCGTGGGTTTTCGTGCCACCGATGTCGAGGCCCAGCCGGAGTTGTTCCCTCAGCGGCTGCCACTCGTCGGCGCGCCGGGCGAGATCGGGCCGAATCGCCATGCCTCAGCCCTTCACGGCGCCGGAGACGAGGCCACCCGTCATGCGCCCCTGGACGATGAGGAAGAAGATGACGACCGGAATCGCGACCAGTGTGGAGCCGGCCATGAGGCCGCCCCAGTTGGTGGAACCGTGCGACTCCAGCAGGAACGTGCGCAGCCAGACGGGCAGGGTCATGTTTTCCGGCCGGCTCATGATGACCAGCGCCATCGTGAACTCGTTCCACGACTGGATGAACGCGAACACGCCCGTCGACACGAGGCCCGGGGCGAGCAGCGGGAAGGTGACGTGCCAGAAGGCCCGTGCTCGCGAGCAGCCGTCCACCATCGCGGCTTCCTCCAGTTCGGCTGGCACGCCGGTGACGAAGCCGCGCAGCGTCCAGATGGTGAAGGGCAGCACGCTGGCCAGATAGATCAGGCCGAGGCCGAGCACGCTTTCCGTCAGGTGGACGTTGTCCATGATGCGGAAGTACGTCAGCATCATCGTCTCGCCGGGGATCATCTGGACGACCAGGATCGAGACGACGAAGGCCTTGCGCCCCTTGAAGGAGTAGCGGCCGATCGCGATCGAGGCGAGGAAGGCGATGATCATCGACAAGATCAGGGCGAAGAACGTCACCTTGAGCGACTGCGACAGCGCCGGCAGGAACTGAGCGCGGTGGTCGTCGAAGATGGCGCTGTGGTAGTTCGCCAGGGTGAAGTCGGCGCCCGGGAAGAAGGTCGGGGTGACGGCGCGCACCTTGTTAGCTGGCAGGAATGACGAGTTGATCATCCAGTAGACGGGGAAGGCGGACACCAGAAAGATGACGACGCCGATGGCGGAGAACACGATGGTGCCAACGCGGTGGCGGGGCGATTCGTGGTGTTTGGACGTCAGGTGCGGCGCGACGGGAGCGAGCGTGACAGACATCAGTTGTCCTCCTCGGCGATCGTCTGGCGGACGTAGTAGAAGGAGATCACCAGCATGATGATGACCATGAGGACGGCGGCCGCGGCGGAGAGCCCGAAGTTACCGCCCGCGGTGCCTTTCGAATAGATCCAGACGCCGAGCGTCGACGTCTTCTCGGCGATGCCACCGATGGATTGCAGCGCGTAGACCTGGGAGAACACCCGCAGATCCCAGATCATCGACAGCACCACGAGCACAACGAAGATCGACCGCACGTAGGGCATCATGATGAGGAAGAAGCGTTTGACGCCCGAGGCCCCGTCCATCTGGGCGGCCTCGGTCACCTCCGCCGGGATCTGGGTCAACCCGGCATACAGGGTGAAGGCGACGAACGGAACGGCCTGCCACACGATGATGACGGCCAGCACGACGAAGAACGAGAACGGCTCCATCAGCCAGGAGTGGCCGGCCCATTCCTGGCCGGTGAGCTGAGTGAGCAGATAGTTGACGATGCCGTACTGGGTGTCAAAGATCCAGCCCCAGACGGTGACGGCGGCGAGCACGGGCATGGCCCAGGCGAGCAGCAGCCCGATGCTCACCAGCAGTCGGAAACCCTTGTTGAGGCGCATCATGAGCAGGGCGATCAACGTGCCGAGCAGCATGGTCAGGACGACGGCCGCCACCATGAAGACGAACGACCGCCCCAGCATCGTGTAGAAATCGGGATCGGTCAGGACGGTGGTGTAGTTGCTGAAGCCGGTCCAGGTCGGGGGCTTGCCGAAGACCTGCTCCCGGCCGAACTTCTGGAACGAGGTGATGACGAGCGTCACCACCGGATAGACGACGAGGACGACGAGCACGAGCAGGGCGGGAATGAGCAGGACGTAGGGGAACGGCTGCTTCTTTTTCTTGACCGCCAGGCGGGCCGTTGCGTCCACCTGGTTGGCGATGGCTGTGGTCATGGGCTCTTCCATGAGGGCTTGCGGGTCGATGGGTAGGGATCGCGTGGCCGGTGGGCGGCGAGACGTGATCGTGACGGGCGGGACGCGTCCGTCACGAGACGGAGGGCGCCAGCTCGAAAGCCAGCGGGGGACTGGCGGGGCCTGAAGGAGGGTTCAGACCCCGCCAGGTGTTGGCGTTAGCTGTTAACCGTTGAGGGTTTCGTTGATCTTCGCGTCGAGGTCGGCCGCCACCTGGGTGACGTCCTGGCCTTGGGCGATCTTGGAGAAGGAGTCGTCCAAGACCATGGAGGCCTCGACGTCCGACCACTTCTCGGCGGCTGGCGTCAGTTTGGCGTTCGACGCGGCTGCGGACGCGGCCTTCGAGAACTCGTTGTCAGGCATGAACTGGGCCTGCGAGGTCTTCGCGGGCACCATGCCGTTCGCGGCGAGGATCTTCTGGTAGTCGTCCGACAGGATGATCTGCAGCGCCTTGTAGGCCAGGTCGGGGTGGGCCGACTTCGCCGAGATGGCGATGTTCGAACCGCCGGCCAGCACCGGGGCGTAGCTGCCAGCCGTCGCGCCCGGCAGGGCGAACTGGTGGATCTTGTCCGTCGCGCCATAGGTGTCGGAGCAGCCCGGGGCTTCGGCGTCAGGCTTGGCCGAGATCGAGCCGGAGACCCAGCTCGGCGCCATCAGGTAGGCGACCTGGCCGTCGCAGAACGTCACCTGGGGATCCGTCTCGGTCGCGTCGCTCGGCATGTGGTTGGCATTGGCGAACATGTCCTGGTACTGCTGGAGGCCCTTGATGGACTCGGGGGTCGAGAAACCGGCCTTCCACGAGCCGTCGGCCTGCTGCGTCGCGATCTCGCCGCCGTTCGCCCACACGAAGGTGACGAAGTCGTGCCAGTCCTTGCCCGGCATCCACAGGCCGGAGACCTTCTTCGTGGTCATCTTTTTGGCGTTCGCCAGGAAGTCGTCCCACGTCGCCGGAGTCTGGTTGTCGCCCTTCACAATGTCGGTCGAATAGGTCACCACGCGGGCGCCCGAGTAGTACGGCACCGCGAACAGCTTGCCGTCGTACGTGCCGGCTTCGACGAAGCCGGGCAGCAGGTCGTCGCCGCCGAGGTCAGCTTTCTTGTCGGTCAGGTCCAGGAACGCGCCCGCCGAGGTGAACGCGGCGGCCTGCGTGTTGCCGATCTCGACCACGTCGGGCGAGTTCGAGCCAGAGAGGGCGGTCGTGTACTTGTCGACCAGCCCGGTCCACGACTGTTCTTCGATCGTCAGCGTCGAACCGGGGTTCTGCGTCTCGAACGTCTTCTTCAGGTAGTCACGGGCGTCTTGGGGGGTGTCGGTGCCGACCAGCCACACGCGGATGTCACCGGCCGCCGGAGCGGCGGGCGTCGACCCGGCGGGGGCTGCCGAGCTGGCTGGCGGGGTGGATGAGGAACACCCCACCATGGCCACGGCACAAGCGGAGGCGAGAAGCGTCGCCGCTATGAACTTTCCTCTCATCGATCTTCCTTTCTGGGGTTTATCGCGGGAATTGAGGGTTGCGGATTTGTTGAGTCGGCATCAGGAGATCCCGATGGTCGCTCGTCTGACGAGCGCTGCCGCGCCCATGACCACGGCGTCCTGGCCCAGCGAACTGGGGCACAACGCCACATCGGCACGGAAATCTGAGTGGGTCCGCGCGTGGATGACTTCTTCCGCCGCGGCGCGGAACGGGCCGTTAACCAGGTCGCTCGGGCCGTCCAGGATGATGTCGGCCAAGTCGAGCATCGACACGATGGGGGCCAGGGCGATGCCCAGGCGGCAACCGGCCTCGGACAGCGTCTCGTCCCGTCGGCTGGGATCGGCGGCGACGCGGCGGCGCAGGTTGGGTGTGGAGGCCCACGTCTCCAAACAGCCGCGCTTGCCGCAGGGGCAGGGCTCGCCGTCCTGCTCGACGACGACGTGGCCGATCTCGCCGGCCGCATAGGATGAGCCGGCGACCAGCGTTCCGGCGAGCAGCAGGCCCGCGCCGACGCCACGCGAGATCTGCACGCGGAGCAGGTCGGCCGGTTGGGCGGCGTAGCTGCGCTCGGCCATGACCGCGGCGTTGGCGTCGTTCTCCACCACGACCGGCACGGCGAACGCGTCGGCGAGGCGCTGCTTGAGGGGGAAGTCCCGCCAGCCCAGGTTCGGTGCCTGGAGGACGAGCCCATCGGTGCTCACGATGCCCGGCGTGCCGACGCCGATGCCCAGGATCGGGTTGTGGCAGCGCTCGACGAGTGTGGCAGTGAGTGCCACGACGGCGTCCACGGCTTCCTCGCCTGTGGCTGAGCGCAGATCGGCCGACACCATGTCGCGCCGGTCGCCTGTCACCGAGAAGACGCCGCCGCTGATCGAGTCGGGCGTCGAGATGTCGAGCGCCACGATGTCGCGGGTGTCGTCGCGGACCATGAGCATGGTGGCCGGCTTGCCTGGACGGGTTTCGGTGGTCTGGCCGGTTTCGGCGATCAGCCCGTCCGCGATCAGTTCCGCGACCAGGTCGGAGATCGTCACTCGCGTCAAACCGGTGCTGCGGGCCAGATCGGCCCTTGTCGTGTTGGGGTTGTCAAGGAGTGTCTGCAGCACGAGCGCGAGGTTGTTGCGCCTCGAATCGACGGGGCGCAACGTTCGCTGCGTGCTCCGGCGGTGGAGCGACGTAGGGGACGGCGTCATTGACATGTTTGTTAGTTAACTTTACGAACAAGCTCTCGTCAAGCCCGTCTCCGAATCGTTACCGAATCGTGATGTTGAGGGGCCCGTCCAAGCGGTGACGCCAGCGGCTGAGGCCTACCAGCCGCGTGCTCGCCATTCGTCGAGATGGGGGCGCTCGGCCCCCAGAGTCGTCGGCGCGCCGTGGCCCGGCCACACCACCGCATCGTCGTCATACACGCCGAACAGGCGCGTGGTGACGTCGTCGAGCAGCGAGGCGAACGCCGCCGGATCGCCGTGCGTGTTGCCGACGCCGCCCGGGAACAGAGAATCGCCGGTGAAGAGCTGGGCGGGCTGGCCGGGTTCGGCATAGGCCAGAGCGATGGCCCCGGGAGTGTGCCCGCGCAAGCCGATGACGTCCAGCCGCAGCCCGTCGACGCTCACGGCGTCCCCGTCATCCACCGGACGGTCGATGACGACGCCGGTCTGTGCCGTGATCGACGAGGCGTCGTCACGCCCGGCGACGGTCGTGGCACCGCTGCGAGCTACCATCGCGGCGAGCGCCTGCACATGATCGGCGTGCTGGTGGGTCGTGACGATGGTGGTGAGCCGCGTCGAGGGGCCGTCAGCGGCGGAAGCGGCCACCATGTTTTCTATACTGAGGGGATCATCAGCGGCATCGATGAGAATCTGTTGGCCGCTCGCGGCCGCGGTGAGCAGGTAGACATTGTTGTCCAGAGGCGAGACGCACACTCGTCGAACGACGACGGCCGGAGTTCGGACGATCACGGTGTTCATGAGGTCAGCGTACTGATCAACGGCTGGTAGGTCCCGGCCGACGAGATTGTGGTGATGAGAGGTGTTGAGATGCAGGTTGCCATCGCGGTGCTGGTGCTGGGGATACTCGCCGTCGTCGTGTCGACGACGTTCGCATCACGCATCGGTGTGGCCGCGCCCCTGATCGTGACGATCATCGGCATCGGCGTGGGCTTCCTGCCGTTCGTCTCCGCCATCGAATTCGACCCCCACTGGCTGCTGGGCGCCCTGCTGCCCCTCCTGCTCTACTCCGTGGCGGTGAACACCCCCGTGATGGAATTCCGGCGTGATTTCGGCGTGATCTCCATCTTCTCCGTCGTGCTCGTCGTCGTGTCGGCCATCGTCGTGGGCTTCGTGCTGACGTGGGTGATGCCCGGCCTGCCGCTGGCGCTCGGCATCGCGGTCGGTGCCATCATCAGCCCGACGGACGCGGTGGCGACATCCATCGTCCGCAAAGTCGGCGTCTCACCGCGCATCGTCACCGTCCTGGAGGGCGAGGCGATGTTGAACGACGCTTCGGCCCTGGTGTTGCTCCGGACGGCGGTCGCGGCGATCGCCGTGTCGGTGACCGCCGGACAGGTGGTGGAAGACTTCGCCTGGGCGGTGGCGGCCGCCATCGTCATCGGGCTGCTGATTGGTCGGGTCAACTTGGCGGTGCGGTCGCACATCACCCCGGTGACGGCGAGCGTCGCGTTCTCGCTGATCGTGCCCTTCCTCGCCTACTTCCCGGCGGAATACGTCCACGCCTCAGGCCTGGTGGCCGCCGTCACGGCCGGCATCGTCTCGGGGCAGGGCATGCCGCGCCGATTGGACGCGCAGGTGCGGATCGCCGAGCGGACTGTGTGGCAGACCGTCGAGCTGCTCGCCGAGAGCGCCGTCTTCCTCATGATGGGCTTGCAGCTGTTCGGGCTCGTCGAAGACGTGGTCTACCAGGGCGGCAACCTGTGGGCCGTCCTCGGCATCGGCGCCCTCGCGGCGACGCTGATCCTCGTTATCCGGACCATCTTCGTCACCGGGTCGGTGTGGTCGTTGTCGAAACAGTACAAACGTCGCGTCGCGCTCGACGAAGCGATGCGCAACCACCGGCTCTCGCTGCGCGAGCAGCGGCGCATGAGAGAGCTGAGGGAGCGCACTCGCAGCCTGCACCCCGACCAGGTGAACCGCTTCCACGACATGGTGGTGCGGCGCAGGGCCAACCTCGACTATCTGGTCGACGAACGCTTCGGCTGGCGGGAAGGCGTCGTGCTCGTGTGGGCCGGGATGCGGGGAGCCGTCACACTGGCGGCCGCCCAGTCGCTACCGTCAAGCACACCCAACCGGGCCTTCCTCGTGCTCGTCGCGTTCACCGTCGCCGCGGGAACGCTGCTGGTCCAGGGCGCGACGCTGGCCCCGCTCGTCCGCAAGCTTGGGCTGACCAGGGAGGACGACACCGCCGACGCGAGCAAGTTGGACAGCCTGCTGGTCGACTTGGCGACCGTGGTGGACCACCGGCTCGACGATCCATTGCTCGTCCGTGAGAACGGGCGGCCCTATTCCGCTGACGTCCTCGACCGAGTGCGACGCCGTCAGCAGGCGGCGGCCAACCTGCGGGAAGACGAGACGGCCGATGCGACCGCGCAGTTGGCGGAAGCCGCCGAGCTGCGGCTTGACATCATCGAGTGCCAGCGGGCGGAGTTGTTGCGTCTGCGCGGGGTGGGCTCATACCCGTCGGCGGTGCTGAACCGTGCTTTGGCCATGCTCGACGTCGACCAGATCGTCATTGAGATGCGAGACCGCTCATGAGCGACTTCTTCGAACTGTTCAACCCGGGCGAACGGTTCGCGCGCGAGCAGCGCGATCTCGACAAAGTGCTGATCGTCGAGGACGAAGACGGCGGGGCGGGCCCCAAGCCGCTCGACCTCGACTCCGGCGCGATCGTCTTGCGGATGCCGTCCCAGCCAGACGACCCGGAGGCGGAGCAGGACCGTTCAGACGATGAAGCCGACCCCCAGGAAAGCGCTGATTAGTCGTGGGTCGCCATTGGCAAAGCCCGGCTGGGCAGTCTTCAGACGACAGCGGCTTGCCGTGACGTACCTGGTCAACCTGTGACTGTCGCCTACCATCCCGTTTACCGTTCTCGCGGTGGCACGGCTTTCAGCAGCGCGTGCGTGTTTGCAGTTGAAGAGGCGAAAGCGTGCCGCCATCACCCTGGTCCTCGCCTCCCTGCGCTGCTCGGTGCCCTGTTCTACAGCGCGGCGATCATCGCCCGCCTTGGCGTTGGCGCTCAGTCGGGCGTCGGCGGCCGTCGGGCGTTTAGCGGGCCTCAGTAAGGTATGGGCATGAGTCAGCCCTCCTTCACTGCGCAGCCGCAGCCCGTGCCGACCTGTTACCGGCATCCGGACCGCGTGTCGTATATCCGCTGCCAGCGGTGCGGGCATCCGATCTGCCCCGAGTGCATGGTGCCGGCGGCCGTCGGCTTCCAGTGCCCCGATTGTGTGAAGTCCGGGGCGCGTCAGACGCGGCAGAATCGCAACCCGTTTGGGGGCGTCCGGGTCAAGAACCCGCGGACGACGACGATCGTGCTCATTGGGATCAACGTGGTCGTATGGCTGGCGATTCTGGCGACGGGCCGGTATGGGAGCCCGGTGCTGCGGCTGTTCCAGCTTTCGCCACTCGGCAGTTGTCTGTTGGCATCCGACCCGAACCAATTTCTTCCCGGTGTCGGCCAAGCGCAATGCGCGGTGATGCCTGGCATGATGTGGTCGCCCGGTGTCGCAGACGGCGCGTTCTGGCAGGTGCTGACAAGCGCGTTCACCCATGTCGAGGTGTGGCACATCGGCTGCAACATGCTGTCGCTGTGGTTCCTCGGGCCGGGCATGGAACGGGCTGTCGGGCGCGCCCGTTTCGTCGCGTTGTACTTGCTGTCGGCGCTCGTCGGCTCGGCGTCGATCATGTGGTTCTCTGACACCGGCACGTCGACCCTGGGCGCGTCGGGCGCGGTGTTCGGGCTGATGGGAGCCCTGCTCGTGGTCGCCTGGAAAGTGCATGGCGACGTGCGCACCGTGCTGGTTTGGCTTGGCATCAACCTCGTCTACACGTTCTGGGCTGGCGGCGTCTCCTGGCAAGGGCACCTCGGCGGGCTCATCGGTGGCGCGCTTGTCGCGGTGATCATCGTGTTCGCGCCGCGTAGCAAGCGGGAACGCATGCAATGGCTGGGGTTCGGGGCGCTCGCGTTTGTCTCCATCGCCGCCATCGTGGGCCGGGCCGTGATGCTGACCGCCTAGCGGAGCCGCTCGGCTCACCATCGCAAGCAGCACCGCTCCACTGTCGAACACCGTGCTGCTGGCCGGCTGGCGGTGAGCTGTTCGACCATTTACTGCCGTCGGCCAGCGGCATGGCGCGCTTGTGCCGTTGCCCGGACAAGGAAACGGGACAAACTCGCACCTGAGGAGGCTTGGGGCGTCCATTCGTGCGACCCGGCGCGTTGAGATGCGATTTTGTCCCATTTCTTGCTTCCGGCCTGTGACGGGCGGGGTGCTGCGATGGGCATCGGATCAGTCGGCTCAGCGCGTCGGCGTGATGTTCCCAGCGGCGGAACACAGCAGCTTCAGTAGCCCGCCACTGAGAAATGGGACAAAGTCGTGTCTCGTCGTGCGTTTCGGCGTTCTCGGGGCCGCTTCTGGCGCTGAGGTGCGAGTTTGTCCCATTTCTAGTGGCGCTGGGCTTCTGGCAAAGCGCATGTTGGACCGGACAGGCTTCAGGCCTGGGCTTCTGCGGACTCGTCGGGCAAAGATCGCGTCAGACCGGCCGCAGCGAGCAAGCAAGGTTTGCCTAGAAGGCGAACACAAAGCTCGTATGAGAGAGGCGTGTGTTCGCCAGGCCTCAGGAGTCGGCCGCGAGACCCGAACAGGCATGATGACCAAATCGGAGCCCGAGGCAACCGAGCCAAAGCGGCCGGTGCCTACCGGCAAGACCCGCGCGAGCGCGGCGACACAACCGGAGACCTCGGCGGCAGTGGTCGTCCTGTCAGCGACTGGCTGGGTACAGGCCGCGATAGTACGACGGCGCGTAGAAGCGTTTCGCATCCGGTTCGCGGAGCGTCGCCGCGGCCCGCAGCGGCCAGGACGGTTCGCGCAGCGCGGCGCGTCCGATCTCGACGGCGTCGGCCGACCCTTCCACGAGGATGGCTTCGGCATACTCCGGCTCGGTGATGAGGCCGACGGCCGTCACCGGCACCCCCGCCTGCCGGACCGCGCGCGCCAGCGGGACCTGATAGCCAGGACCGAGGGCGATCTTCGCGGGCATGTTGCCGCCGCTCGACACGTCGATGAGATCGACGCCTTGGCGACCGAGGATGCCGGCGAGCTTGACCGTGTCATCCACGCTCCAGCCGTCGGGCAGCCATTCGGTGGCGGAGATGCGCACGAGCAGCGGCTTGCTGTCGGGCCAGACGGCGCGCACCGCGTCCACCGTCTCGCGTAGCAGCCGCGTGCGGCCGTCGAAGTCGCCGCCGTACTCGTCCGCCCGGTGATTGGTGAGAGGTGAGAGGAACTCGGACAGGAGGTAGCCATGGGCCGCATGCAGTTCGATGACGTCGAAGCCGGCGGCATCGGCGCGTTCGGCGGCACCCACGAAATCTCCCTTGATGCGTTCAATGTCGTCGATGGTGGCCTCACGTGGCGGCCGGTAGCCGGGGAAGGCGATGGCTGACGGTCCGATGGTTTCCCAACCGCCATCGGAGTCGGGGACGGAGCCGTCGCCGTCGACGAAATCACTGTAGATGCTGCCCTTGCGGCCCGCGTGCCCAAGTTGCACACCCATGGCCGCGCCCTGCTCGTGGCAGAAGGCGACGACGCGGGCCCATGCGTCACGTTGCATGTCGTTCCAGAGGCCGGCGCAGTGCGGGGTGATGCGGCCCTCGGGTGCCACTGCCGTCGCCTCGGCGATGAGAAGGCCGAAGCCACCGGCAGCCCTGGCGCCGTAATGGGCGAGGTGCCAGTCGGTGACCACGCCGTCAGCGGCTTTCACTTGGTATTGGCACATCGGCGGCAGCACGATGCGGTTACGGAGGGTGAGCCCACGCAGGGTGAGAGGTTCGAACAATTTCGTCATGACGCCACAGTAGCTCCGATCCTGCCGGCGGAGACATGGGCGAACCGCTCAGCAGAACACCATGTCAGTACGTGCCAGGCGGTTGTGCCCGGCCTCGCGCGTCGAGATGGAACAACGCCAACGTGCGAACGAGCCGGATGACCTATGAGCGTGAGGCTGAGGAAGCGCCAACGTGCGGCATCGACTTGGCCGGAGGTGGGCTCAGGAGCATGTTACGCAGAAATGGGACAAAGGTGCACTCGCGGCCACGATACCCGTCGAGGGGAGACGGTATGCAGGCCTGCCCGGGCAGGCGCGCCCTGAACAGACCTGCCCGAGGCGGGTCCGGCTTTTTGCCCGTGGCCATGCCGCCCGACGATGCGGCCCAAAAACGGGACAAAATCGCGCCTCAAGGACGGAATCTTGGCTCCAGCGCGCACTCGGGCTCGTGAGAGGTGAGTTTGTCCCATTTTCTCGGGAATACTGGGTGCAGGACGCGCCGCTTATAGGGGCTGTTGTGGACAGCCGCTGACGATGGCGCGTGGCTGTCAGCTTGTTGAGCGCTCGGCGCATTGTGGGCCGTGGCCGGCCGCCGGAGAGTACCTGTGTCCCCGTCAATTGGCTGGCGCTCCGGTCGGCTGGGTGGTTTGACGCTGGCGATACGACCAGGTGATGCCGTGGCCGAGCCAGGCCGAGGCGGCCCAGGCGAAGACCCCTAGCACGACGGTGGCGACGGCGAGACTGCCGATGAGTGTCAGCCCGCTGATCGCAAGCGGGCCGAGCGTGGTGCCAGCGTCGCCCATGAGCCGCCAGCCGGACAGGAACTGTGCGCGCCCCACGTCCGGGGAAGCGTCCGAGCCGAGGGTCATGACGATGCCGGCGCCAATGCCATTGCCGAGCCCGAGAATGATCGCCATGATGAGCACGGTCGCGACATGGTGTGTGAACGCGAGGCCCACCAGGCCGATGCCCAGCACGATCATGGACGGCACGGCGACGAAACGCCGCCCGAAACGGTCCATGATGAAACCGCCGAGGAAGAAGAGGCTGGTGTCGACGCCCATCGATACCGCGAATATCAGCGAGGTGGCGGAGGCGTCCATGCCGATCGACTCGCACCACAGCGGCAAGATCGCCTGTCGCGCCGACCGGGTGAGCGCCAGTGTCAACACGCCGGAGCCGACGATGAGATAGACGCGGACGTTCTTGCGCAAGATGGACCACAGGGTCGGGCCGTGGCCAGAGCGTCGCCGCGCCGCCACGTCGGCGGGCAGGTCGGGCAGCGCCAAGGTCACGCCAGCCGCGAACAGCGACATGATCGCCGCGAATCCGTAAGCCGCCTGCAGGTTCCACATCGCTACGATGCCCGAACCGATCAGCGGGCCGATGAAGTAGCCGATGCGCTGCGTCCCGCCGAGACTGGACAATGCTCGGGCGCGCAGACGGATGGGTGTCGCCTCGGTGATGAAGCTTTGCCGGGCCAGGCCGAAAACCGAACCTGACAAGCCGAAACAGAACACGGCCATGCTCAGCACCACCACGTTGGACGCCATGAACGCGACCGTCATCCAACAGGCGTCCCAGCAGCAGGCCGCCGCGATCGCGCGCTTCTCCCCCAACCGGGTGGCGATCCAGCTCGCGGGCAGGTCGCCGACCATCGTGGCGATGCCGGTGAGCCCAGTGATGAGCGCCGACAACGGCACGGACGCGCCCAGGCCCAGCGCGGACAACGCGATCAGGGGAGTGACGGCGCCATAGCCGATGGACGACAGCAGCGGCGGCCCGTAGGCGGCGGCCAGGAAACGGGGCCAGCCCCCTTCCGGTATGGCGGCGGAGTCATCGGTTGGTTCGACGTTGCTTTCTTGCGTCATGACGGCGTCGCGATCGGCGTCACGAGGAGACATGCTGTCGTCGGGGACGTCGGAAGGCTCCGTGTCTGCGTGTTCGTCCAGCATGAAGCGATATCCGGTAGGTGGTGAGAGAGCCAGCGGGAGCGCTGGGCGTCAGGGCTGCCATCGGTGGAACGATGACCGAAAGTATTTTAGCTGGCGCGGTCAGCTTTGATTTGGCGTATCACCATTCCCCGTGCCGCTGCTGCGATAGGGGCGTTCCTCAGCCTGGGGAACGAGGAGCTGCTGGCACGACCGGTCTCATCTGGCGGTGACGGTGGGATTTGAACCCACGGAGGGTTGCCCCTCACGCGCTTTCGAGGCGCGCTCCTTCGGCCGCTCGGACACGTCACCGTCGGACACCATACCCGAACCGTCACGCCCTGAGCCAATCAAGCGATGTGACTTGTTGGAGAAGGCCTGCGAACGGGAACGCGCTTCTTCCCTTCAGCAGGGCGTGGGCTAAGTCGTCGGCTACCAGGGTCGAGACGTTGTGGGCTATCGCCGACGAGCAGGCAGCCGTCAGGCGTTGTTGAGCGGGCGGCCGGCCTCGTCCCCGAGCGGCAACAGATGCCCTCATCTCTTGGACGCGAAGAACGCCTGAAGCAAGCTTTCGGCCTCGGCGGCGCGGACGCCGGCGACCACATTGATGCGATGGTTGAGACGGGGGTCGCGCACGACGTCCCACAGGGACGAAACGGCGCCCGCCTTCGGATCCCAGGCTCCGAGCACCAGGCGACTGATTCGGGCTGAGACGAGGGCTCCCGCGCACATCGTGCAGGGCTCGAGTGTGACGACGAGCGTGCAGCCATCGAGCCGCCACGTGCCGAGAGCCGCTGCGGCCCGGCGCAAAGCCAGTATCTCGGCGTGGGCGGTGGGGTCGCCGGTCAGCTCCCGTTCGTTGCCGGCGCGAGCCACGAGTGCCATCGGCTGGGCCGCGAGGGGCGAGGCGGGTTGCCTAGCCGGACGCAGGGTAGAAGACGAGCGTTGGCCGGCCGTGTCGGTGGCGTCGACCGTCGTCGGGGTGAGAATGGCGGCACCGCTAGCCGTCGTCTGGGCGGAAACAATAGTGCTGCTTGCCGCCGGGGCGAGGACGACGGCGCCAACCGGGACGTCGCCGTGTGCGGCGGCGTGGCACGCTTCGTCGAGGGCCACGCCCATGGCGTCGGCCCAGAGCCCGGTGGTGGGAGAAGCCTGGTCGTTGGTCATGCTGTGAGGGCGTATCGGGCTGGGCGATTCATCGCCACAGGTGAGAGGCCGGGCTGTCCCGGAGCCTCATCGCTCATTCGTCTGCGTCTGCCAGGGCCTCACGAAACTGCGGCCCGTACTGGATCTTGGTCGCGATGCGCTCCAGCAAGACGGTCGTGTCCTCCTCATAGTTGGAGGCGATGGCGTCGAGTTCGATGTCGCGCAAGCCTGCGTCGGCCAAGATCGAGCTGTCGCCCACGGGGGCGGAGTCGTCATCGTCATCTGGGTCGTCTTCGCCGAGGTAGTCGACGATGTCACGGGCGATCGGCCACTCATCCACTGTGAGGATGTCGGACAGGTAGACCTGCTCGTTTCTGCCGCGGACTCGGACCAGCGCGAACATCTCGCCAGCCAGCGACATCACGCCCAGCGATCCGGCGTCGCCCGGCAGACGCCGGAGAAAGTCGATCAGGGCGTCCAAGTCGTTGACGAGGTCAAGTTCCAGTGGGATCGCTGTCGGCTGGCCGTCCTCCCGGTACAACGCGACTGCGATATCGACGTCGTCTTCAGTCGCATCCTCGGGGTAGTCATCATCGTCATCAACCAGGTCGTCGGCGTCCACCGCGTCTTCGATGCCTGGACGATCATCCTCCCCGGGGACGGGCAGGTGAAACTCCATGTCGTCAGGCAAAACGTTCATGGCATCTCCTCACCACATAGCCAGACACCTATCGTCTCAGATTGAGGGGCTCTGGCATAACCCATTGCGGCTGGTGGACCCAGAATTCCGCTCATAGATGCGCCTTGGGCGACGGTGTGAGACAGTACGTACGTGGAATTGCGTGTTATCGACCATCCGCTCGTTGCTCACAAAATGACCTTGTTGCGTGACGCCTCAACCCCGAGCCCCCTGTTCCGTCAACTGGTCGACGAGCTCGTCACGTTGCTCGCCTACGAGGCGACGCGTGAAGTGCGTATCGAGCCCAGGCAAGTGACGACGCCGCTGACGACGACAACGGGCGTGGCTCTCTCTCACCCGACACCGCTCGTCGTCCCGATCTTGCGCGCTGGCCTCGCCATGCTCGAAGGCATGATGCGGCTGGTGCCGTCGGCGGAGGTCGGCTTCGTCGGTATGGTGCGCGACGAGGAGACCCTCCAGCCGTTCACGTACGCCGAGCGGCTGCCGAAAGACCTGTCCGGCCGTCAGTGCTTCATCATCGATCCGATGCTCGCCACGGGCGGGACGTTCGGCGAGACGGTGCAGTTCCTCGTCAAGCGCGGGGCGGACCACATCACGTGCATCTGCTTGATTGCCGCACCGGAGGGGATCAACTACATGCGCACGCTCGTCGATCCCATCGGCGTGCCGTGCACGCTCGTCGTCGCCGCGGTCGACGAGGGGCTCAACGAGCACGGCTACATCATGCCTGGCCTCGGCGACGCCGGCGACCGGCTGTACGGGTTGGCTCAGTAGACGGGACCGAACCTGGATCGTTTGGCGCGGTTCTGGCGTCGGCGATGCGATGAAGGGGTGACTGAAAACTGCCGTTCGGTCACATGGTGCTTCGGTGAGGTCGCTTCTGCCGCCATCAACATCGGGCAAGCGACCGTCGGAGGATATGGGCGACACGGCAACGCCAAGGCGCCAACGGTCATCACCGCGAGAAGCGGATAGCGGACGTGTGCATATCGGCGACACGGGCTTGATGGTGGCGATTCGCGGTCAAAGGACGTTCGTCTCTTGAGTCCCGCGTTCCCGCGCCGTGCGCGTTCGTCGTCGCTGCTGTGAGCGAGGGGTTCGACGAGCACGGCGACCTCGTCCCCGCCTCGGCGACGCCGACAACCGGTTGTGCAGGCTTGCTCAGTAGTAGTACGGGAAGGCGCTCCAATCGGGCGGGCGCTTCTCGAGGAAGGCGTCGCGGCCTTCGACGGCCTCGTCCGTCATGTAGGCCAAGCGGGTGGTCTCGCCGGCGAACACCTGTTGGCCGACCAGCCCGTCGTCGATGGCGTTGAACGCGAATTTCAGCATGCGCTGCGCCGTCGGCGACTTACCACAGACTTTCTTGGCCCACGCCAGGCCGACGTCCTCCAGTTCAGCGTGCGTCACGACGGCGTTGACCATGCCCATGCGGTAGGCGTCCTGCGCGGTGTAGGTGTCGCCGAGGAAGAAGATCTCGCGGGCGAATTTCTGGCCGACCTGGCGAGCGAGGTAGGCCGAGCCGAAGCCCGCGTCGAATGAGCCGACGTCGGCGTCCGTCTGCTTGAACAGGGCGTGCTCGGCGGAGGCCAGCGTCAGGTCGCAGACAACGTGCAGTGAGTGCCCACCGCCGGCCGCCCAGCCGTCGACGAGCGCGATGACGACCTTCGGCATGAAGCGGATGAGCCGCTGCACCTCCAGGATGTGCAGGCGCCCGAGCGCGGCCGGATCCACCGTCTCGTTGGTGTCCCCTGCGGCGTACTGATAGCCCGCCCGGCCACGGATGCGCTGGTCGCCGCCGGAACAGAACGCCCAGCCGCCGTCTTTCGGCGACGGGCCGTTCCCCGTCAGCAGCACGCAGCCGACGTCCGAACTCATGCGCGCGTGGTCGAGCGCCTGGTACAACTCGTCGACGGTGTGGGGGCGGAAAGCGTTGCGCACCTCGGGCCGGTCGAAGGCGATGCGCACCACCGGCGCGTCCACCGCCCGGTGATAGGTGATGTCGGTGAACTCGAAGCCTTCGACGGCTTTCCACAGCTCAGGCCGGAACGGATTCGTCATGGGGCCAGGTTATGGCATGAGGGGTGCGGGTGGGGCTGGTCGCACTCGGTCACTCCAGAGCGGCGTTGAGCGCTGAGCCGCAACGAGCGCCGATTGAGGATCTGGCCATATGCGTCGAATGGCCTCCGGCGAGCACGGGTGTGGAGGTGTCCGGACTGGGCGGCCTGCGGCGCCTGACGTCCGCTGGTCCCATCGAAGAGCCGAACTGGCGCGGGGCGCGTCCGGCTTGAGCCGGGTTCAGTTTGTTTGAGCTGGGATGGTCGGTCTGGCGCTGGTTCGTTCGACTGGATCAGCGCGATGGGGTTCGCCAGAAAATGGGACAAATTCGCGTCTCAATCGCCCATAGGGCGGCAGAAGGTCGCCTTCGTGCCGTGAGACGCGAATTTGTCCCATTTTCCTGATGCCCAGCTATCCACGTCGCGCCATGCGACCCTGTGCCAAGAGGCAGACGTGCCAAGAAGCCGCGTCGTGCCAAGACGGCGGTCCGCGGTTCGCGGTCGTCGTGGGGCGTGAGTTGAGGGGACTTCGCTGCCCGGCCGACCGTCAACATGGGCACCAAGGTCAGTGGAAGGCGTGAGTTGAGAGGGCACCGATGGCGGGAGTAGCGCTCGACGGTACGATCACGGCATGTCCGTGACGCAGGCCCTTCCATTGATGGGAGCTCATGTCGATGCCGATGACCCGCTCGGCCAGGCGGCGGCACTGGGCGCGGACATCGTCCAGTTATCGCTGGGCGATCCCCAGAGTTGGAAGGGCCCGGTCGTCGAGTATGAAGGTGGCGCTGAGGCGCTGCGCCGTGACGCCGAGAGAGCGGGCGTCGGGTTGTATGTGCACGCGCCATTCGTGCTCAACGTGGCGTCGACGAACAACCGCATCCGTATTCCCAGCCGCCAGCTTCTCCAGAAAACGGTGACGGCGGCGGCGTCCATCGGCGCGTTGGGGGTGATCGTGCACGGTGGCCATGCGACCGCGGCCGACGATCCGGCCACGGGTTTCGACAACTGGCGCAAGGCGGTGGACGGCCTGAGCATAACTGTGCCGCTTCTCATCGAAAACACTGCGGGCGGTGCGAACGCCATGGCCCGCTCACTGGAACGTTTAGCCGATTTGTGGGCCGCTGTATCTCCGTCGAAGAACGCCGATCAGGTCGGGTTCTGCCTCGACACCTGCCACGCCCACGCGGCCGGGCTTGATCTGGTGGGGCTCGTCGACCGGGTGCGCGCGATCGCCGGCCGCGTCGATCTGGTGCATGTCAACGATTCCCGTGACGCCTTCGGCTCGGGCGCTGATCGGCACGCGAATTTGGGCCAAGGGCAGTGTGACTCAAAGGGTTTGCTTGACGTCGCTCGACGGGCCGGAGCGCCGCTGCTGGTCGAGACGCCAGGCGGTGTCGAAGGCCATGCGGCTGATCTCGCGTGGCTGCGTGAACGACTTCTGGCGTGAGGTGGGAGCAGAGTCGCGGCCATGCCTCTAGGATCAGTGAAGACACGTCATGGTGACGTCACGAGTCGGGTGAGCCGGAGGCTTCCAGATGGGCCTTCCCTTGCCGTCGGAGAAGATAGCCTTGCTGAGCGGGAAGGACATTGTCTGATGGGGAATACAGATCGTGCGCCGTCGCACACGTTTGAGAACAAACTGATGGATCTCGCCCGAACGGATCGGCGCACCATCGTGCTTCCTGAAGCGGATGACGACCGCATTCTCACCGCGGCGAGCATCTTGCTGCAGCGCGACGTCGCGAACTTGGTTTTGTTGGGCAAGCCTGAGGCCATCGCGGCGCAGGCCGCCCGTCTCGGCGTCCAGGTGGACGGCGCGCAGATCGTCGACATGGACGATCCGGAGTTGCGCGAGAAGTTCGCCGCCGAGTACGCGAAACTGCGGGCTCACAAGGGCATGACGGTCGAGAAGGCCCACGAGAAGATGACCGATCCGTCGTACTTCGGCACCATGATGGTGCACGTAGGCATGGCCGACGGCATGGTGTCGGGTGCGAATCACACGACGGCCAACACGATCCGGCCGTCGCTCGAGTTCATCAAGACGAAGCCGGGCACCCTGGTGGTGTCAGGAGACGGCGCGCCGGCGGACTGCATACTTTTGTACAGCGGACAGGACGTACAAATTAACAAATATTTAA
>QMCE01000055.1_pt1 | contig 46017 bp, 37 predicted proteins | sample 1821851 | NCBI WGS metagenome assembly QMCE01 (sample SAMN09453174, study PRJNA476694) | Termite gut metagenome, whole genome shotgun sequencing project. | isolation source: worker | host: Odontotermes sp. | place: South Africa:Pretoria | collected 2016-01-28 | reverse complement strand
GCCTCCGAGCTGACCGGCATCAGCAACAAGAAGATCTACTTCCTGTCGATGGCCAACATGTCCTTCATGGCCGCGATCGCCGCCATCATGTTCATCGGCCGTTCCACCTCGACCGGCCCGTCCGACGGCGTGGGCTGGGAGCTGGACGCCATCGCGGCCGTTTTCATCGGCGGCGCGGCCGTCTCCGGCGGCGTCGGCACCGTGATCGGCTCGCTCATCGGCGGCCTCGTCATGGCCGTCCTCAACAACGGCATGTACCTCATGGGCGTCGGCTCCGACCTGTCGCAGATCATCCGCGGACTCGTGCTGCTGGTCGCCGTCGCGTTCGACCTCTACAGCAAGTCGCAAGGTAAGCCGTCCATCATCGGCACTATCAGCCGGTCGCTGAGACGGCGGAAAGGCAAGGCAGACGACGGCGACGCCCTCGCCCAGCCGCTGCCCGAAGCCACCAAGAACTAGGCGCGACGGCCCCTCCGTCACACCTCATCACACCGTGTGAAACCCCAACAGAAAGTAGTGACCATGAAGAAGTTCGCAACCGCAGCCGTGACGCTCAGCGTCGCCGCCGCCCTGACGCTGGCGGGCTGTGCCAGTGGTGACCGCACGGCCGCCCCCGCGACCGGCTCCACAGCCGCGCCCGCCTCCGGCTCGGCCAGCGGCGCGCCCGTTGAAGGCGCTCTGCCCACCTTCGAGGCCGGCGCCACCATCGGCGTCTCGCTGCCGAAGAAGACGTCGGAGAACTGGGTGCTCGCCGAGGGCCTGTTCAACGATGGCCTGACCGCCGCCGGCTACAAGCCGATCGTCAATTTCGCCACCAACGGCGTCCAGGAACAGCAGTCCCAGATCGCCGCCCAGATCACCAACGGGGCCAAGGTCCTCGTGATCGGCGCCGTCGACGGTTCGCAGTTGGGCAGCCAGCTCCAGCAGGCGAAGGACGCCGGCATCACGGTCATCGCCTACGACCGCAACCTGATGAACACCGAAAACGTCGACATGTACGTCGCCTACGACAATTTCAAGGTCGGCGAACTGCAGGGCACCGCCCTGCTCGAAGGCCTCGCGGCCACACAGGGCGACAGTCCGTGGAACATCGAACTGATCGCCGGTTCGCCGGACGACGCCAACAGCAAGCCCTTCTTCGAGGGCGCCATGTCGGTCTTGCAGCCGAAGATCGACGACGGCACGCTCGTCGTCAAGTCGGGTCAGGTCACGCAGCAGCAGGCCGCCACGCAGGACTGGTTGGGCGCCAACGCCCAGAAGCGCATGGACGCCATCTTGGCTGACAACTACGCCGACGGCTCCGTGCTCAACGGGGTCCTCTCCCCGAACGACACTTTGGCGCGCGCCGCGCTCGCGTCCATCGACGCCGCCGGTATGGACAACAAACCCGTCATCACCGGCCAGGACTCCGAAGTTGAGTCCATTCCCCTGATCGCCGATGGCACGCAGTACTCGACCATCAACAAGGACACGAAGAACCTCGTGACCAAGGTGATTGAGATCATCAACCAGATCCAGAAGGGCGAGCCCATCGAGTACAACAACACGACCGACTACGACAACGGCGTGAAGGTCGTCCCGGCTTACCTGCTCGACCCGGTCATCGTGACGAAGGACAACGTCTGCACGGCGTACGCCCCCGACACCGCGGCCGGCGAGAAAGCAGCCAAGACCGACCTCTGCAAGAAATAAGTAACTCTACCTACACTGGTGGCCCGTCCCTTCGGGGGCGGGCCACTTCGTTTGCCAGCCGTTTGCCCGGCACTCTCGGGCGGATAGCCCTCCTCACAGGCGCGAGGCGAGTGCGTCCCTCTCGGGCTGCTCGTGGCTCGCTGGCGGATGGCCGAGCAGGCTGTGCCTTTTCCGCCACTCGACGATTAGGCGAGCGGCAACCGTGCCGGTAGAGTTTCTGCTCGGTTGCGTTTCGTAAACCGATACGCCCTCCTGCCACGGGAAGCGCCCGTGGCCGCTCAAGACCAGAGGAGGTGGAGCACGCGTATGCGCAAGTATGAAGTCATGGTCATCATTGACCCTGATGTCGATGATCGTCAGGTTCCCACACTGTTGGAGAAGCCGCTCACCGCGTTCACAAAGGCCGGTGGAGTCGTCGACAACCTAGATATCTGGGGCCGCCGCAAGCTGGCCTACGACATTCGCAAGAAGTCCGAAGGCATCTACGCCGTCATCGAGATGACCGCCGAGCCGAGCATCGTCAAAGAGCTTGATCGCCAGTTCACGCTGAACGAGCAGATCATGCGGACCAAGGTGATCCGGCCCGACACCCACTGATCGTCGTCGTCCGAAAACTGTCGGACCCATCTGACAGGCTTGAGCAAGCCACAGCAAAACGGGGTCAACCGCTTTGTGAGGCGACGAAGGGCCTGGGAACCAGCGGGTTCGATGGTCTAGGGCTGATCGACACACAAGAGACCCGGAACTACGCTTCACCCCCGCGGGGGCCCCGGTGGCGAACTTCACGGTCGCTTCGACGCCCCGCACTTTCGACCGCCAGAGTGGCGAGTGGAAAGACGGCGAAGCCATGTTCCTTAACTGCGCCGTGTGGCGGCAAGCTGCCGAGAACGTCGCAGAATCGCTCACCAAGGGCATGCGCGTCATCGTCACCGGCCGGCTTCGCGCCCGCAGCTACGAGACCCGCGAAGGTGAGCGACGCACCGTCTTCGAGATCGGTCTTCGAGATCGAAGTCGACGAGATCGGCCCGGCGCTGCGCTACGCCACCGCCAAAGTCACCCGCACCCCATCCCAAGGCGGCGGCAACTACAACAATGGCGGCGGCTACAACCACGGCGGCGGACAGTCTTCTCAGTCTGGCTGGAACTCCGGCGGCAACAACTCCAACACCCAAAACAGCGCCGACCCATGGGCCAACAGCACACAGGCGGACGAACCACCGTTCTGATCTGCGGCCCGTCGTCGGTCATCATCCACTATCCATCGGCACATTCCGGCGTCAGCCGGGCTCACAACATAAGGAGAGCACCACAATGGCCTCACAGCGCAAACCTGTGAACAAAAAGAAACTCGTTCCGGCCAAAGCCATCCACATCGGTCACGTCGACTACAAGGACGTCGCCACGCTTCGTCGCTTCATCTCCGAACGCGGCAAGATCCGCGCGCGCCGCGTCACCGGCCTGTCCGTCCAAGAACAGCGCATGATCGCGATCGCCGTGAAGAACGCCCGCGAGCTCGCCCTGCTGCCATACGCCTCGACGGCCCGCTGAGAAGGAGATTCGCCATGAAACTGATCCTCACAGCGACCATCGACCACGTCGGCATCCCCGGCGACATCGTCGAGGTCAAAGACGGTTACGGCCGCAACTACTTGCTGCCCCGCGGTTTCGCCATCGCATGGTCGAAGGGCGCCGAGAAGCAGATCGAGGGCATCAAGCGGGCCCGCGACGCCCGCGAGATCCGTTCCGCCGACCAGGCCCAGCAGATCCGCGAGCAGCTCGAAGAGCTCAAGGTCACGTTGCCGGCACGGGCTGGCGAGTCGGGCAAACTGTTCGGCGCCGTCACCCCGGCCGACGTCACCCTGGCTGTCAAGAAGGCCGGTGGCCCGGCGCTCGACAAACGGTCGATCGACATCGCCAAGCCGATCAAGGCCGTCGGCTCGCACACCGTCGGCATCAAGCTGATCAGCGGCATCGTCGCGCACATCGCGGTCAACGTCGTCGCCGCCTAAGCCGCACCGCGTCGTACATGCGTGAAGGCCCGCCCCTCGGGGCGGGCCTTCACGCATGTGTTCTTGTTCGGCCCCGATCAGGCGGCGGTGTAGACCTGGATGAACGGGTCCATCATCCAGTCGCTGTCTTGGGCATGCTCGCCGTCCTTGTCAGCGAGACCGAAGTAGGCGCTGGGGTCGTCGCCGTCGTCCCACGTCGGGTCGATCACGCGCCATTCGCCGTCCAGTTGCGCCTTCACCCAGGCGTGCCCCTCGCCGGCTTCGGTGGCCACACCGGTGACGTAGACCGCCGGCAGCCCCGCCTGGTCGGCCAGCACCTTGAAAGCAGCGGCGTAGCTGACGCAGACGCCGCGCCCGTACAGCAGAATGCCTGCGGCGTTCCAGGCATTCGGATACGACTCACGCAATTCGGCGCTCTTGGCCACAAAACCAGCCATGTCGTCGGTGTCGCTGGCCGCATCGACGGCCTTCTTGAGCGCCCAGGCGTCGTAGTCGTACGCCCCGTTGTCGACGAGCCAGGCGTTGATGGCTTCCGCCTTGGCGGTGTCAGACATCCCCGGCGTGATGATGGAGCCCACCACGTCCGTCGCCTTGGCCAGCATCTGATCACGCAGTCCGGCGAGCCGCTCAAGCTCGGCGTCACCCGGAAGGCTAGCGGCGAACTCCACCACCGTATGGCCGACGACCTGATCCGTGGACACCCCGAAACCCCCGGTGCCGAGGGTGTATGGATTTTGGCTGAGCGCTTCCGCGATGGCGTCGTCGAGATCAACCGACGGGTCTTGCACGTAGCGGGTCACATCCATGCGGTAGTTGCCAGCCATCAGGTTGGCCGCCATGAACTTGACGAGTTCGATCGACCCATTGACCGGGTAGTCCACCTCGGGCATGGTGGTGGCAACGCGCTCATCCGGGTCAACCTGCACGCCGCTGATGGTGTAGCTGAAGGTCGCGCCGCTCAGGCCGGTCCGCGGCATCGCCTTCAGGTTGGACTCGTTCTGGGCGGCGATGGCGTCCCGGGCGGCCTGGTCGAGCGAGCCCATCGGGAACTCGTCGTACTCAAAAAAGCTGGTGCCTTGCACGCGAGAGATCACCTTCAGGCATGAGGCCTGCTCGGGGTCCTCCCATGAGTTGCAGGGCAACGTCTGCTCGGCGTCCATAATCCGCGGACGCATGCTGGTGCGCCCGTCCAACATCGTGACCGGCATAGCGGTGCGCACCTTCGCGCACTCGCCCTGGTCGGCGCACGGATGCTGGTCCTCATACTGCTGATTGCCGAACTCGGGGATCTCCACCGGCACCTGCGCCATCAGCGACTCGCCGTCGACCTCGCGCAGGCTGGAGGATTCTGTGTCATTGGACGCGATCACCCCGAAGGTCACGATGGGGAAGCCATTCTCGGCCGGCACATAGGCCGCGTGCTCGGATAGCCCCAGCTCGGCCTCGGAGCGGAAGGCCTCGTCCTCGGTCTGAAACCGGTTCGCGCCAGCCGCGCTGTAGGCGATGGCCGTCGCCAGGTTGGCGTTTTGCTCATACGGCCCCTGCCCCGTGCTTTCGCGGTATTCCGCGTAACCACGCTCCTTGCTGGCGTCCGCCGAGTTGAGTGTGGTGGCGGTCGTGTCCCCCAAGATCGTGTAGCTCACACCCGCTCTGCCAAGGCTCTCCCGGTCGCGGGGCCGGGTCACCATGACGACAGAGTAACTGGTGGCGCCCTCGACCGGCGACCAACTGAAGTCGAGAGACCCATCGCCGGCCACGCGGACGTCGACGCCCGGCGCTTCCAACCCGCCCGTCCCCCGCACAGTGAACAAGGTGACCTGGGGGCGGGCCAGCGGCTCCCCCCACTCGTTCACCCGGCGCACGATGTAGTACTTGCTCGCCAGCGCCCAGTGGCCCGACGTGCCCAGCTCGCGTATGTCGTCACCGGCCTGCAGCCCAGGGTCGCACAACCCGTTCTGGCCCACCTGGCAGGCGAGCGACGCTTTGATGCCGAGCGACGGCGGTGCTATCACCACACCGTCGGGCCGGGAGGTCTCCTCGTCCCTGGAAGCCAGCGCCGTGAAATCAAGCTCGCGCGTGAGGGCGGCATCCGCATACACCTGGAAGTAGTCCCAGCAGGTGGTCTCTTTACACTTATTGAAGTCGAAACTCTCGACCATCGGGAAATGGAATGTCTGGTCGCTCGCCACATTCGGATACTTGACCAAGTCGTAGTTATAGGCAGAAGCGAGCGTCTCGTCCGTGACAGGTTCTTGATCACCCAAGGTCGTGTTATCCGATGACGACCACGGGTTCACGACAATCACGGCCACCAGCGATAAAACAATAACCACCACCGAAACGATCAGCAAGACCCACTGCGACGTGGGACGCTGAGCGCGATTAACGCGGGGGGCAGGCGCAGGTCCTATCATGGAACATCATGTTACTCACCATGCTGGAGTGGTTATGACCCAACCACCAGATTTCGTCGCGCCCGAGCCTGCCCCCCAGCCTATCGGGCCGGGCTTCCCGCAGCCGCCAGCCGCCGCGTCCGGCTCGGACGTCAAGGCCAAGGGTATCCATCCGCTGGTCTGGGCGCTCAGCGGGATCGCCGTCCTGAGTTTAGCGTTTGCCGCGGTGACCGTCGGCTGGACGTTGATCGGGCCGCCTGCTGTGGCGACAGCGGCCCCAGCGCCGACGCCGGTCAGTGCCTCACCTGCGCCGACCGGCTCGCCCACCCCGATCACTGTGCCCGTGCCAGATTCGGTGGAAAGCGCCACGCCGGAGCCCACGACCACGACAGATCCAGGTGGCTCCACCCCGGCCGGGCCCGGGCTGGAGGGAGTGCCGACAGACGTCTCGATGGACCTCATTCCGCTGGGCAAGAGCGCGACATTTTTTTCTGATAGCAAATTCACGATTACAGATGCCGCCAGCGTGGTCGACGACCTGCCTGACGTGTCGCATACCGTACCAGGCACACAATTCGTGGTAGTGCCATGCAAGTCCGCCTCTGCGGATGACGCGCTCAGCGCATTATCCCTCGGCGATTGGCTGTTCGCCACCACCGACAGGATTGGTTTCCCCATCAACGTGGAGGCGACTGGCGCCACGTTGTCAAAGTCCGGCAAAGTCAAGCTTGTTTTCGAGGTGCCCGCAGGGGATGTAGCGGGCTGGGTGACCTACCGCGATATCTTCAACGACGAAATCCATCTCCGCTTTGACGTCGGCCTCGCCTGAGCGACGTCAAAGTCGCCATTCTGACGACGCCGTATCGTGTCCATACACACGAGGGTCCACCCCATTGTGGGATGGACCCTCGTCGGCGTCTGGCCTCGCCCAGCCTGTCTGCTGGGGGCGAACTAGCCCTTGGCCACCTGCTCGACCAGGAGTTCGAGCACATGCCGGTAGGGCTTGCCCGTCGCCCGCGTCATGCCCAACTCGCAGGTGCGGTTGCAGGACGCGTGCGCCACGGCGGCGAACGCCTCGACCTCCTTGGCCTCGGGCCGCGTCGCGGCGTGGGTGAGCTCGGGGTGCAACATGCCACGGTCGCCCGCGAAGGCGCAGCAGCCGCCCCGCACCGGCACGTTGACCGTCTCCGCCACCGCCTGCGCCACCTTCGTCAGCGCCGGGTTGAGGCCGATCTGGGTCGACGAACAGGTCTGGTGGATCGTCAAAGACGGCAGCTTCGGGTAGTCGCCGAGTTGCGGCAGAATGCGGTCGGCCACGAACTGCACCGCGTCGATGATCGTCACCTTCAGGCTCGGGTCGGTGTGGGCGATCTTGGCGAAGCCTTCCGTGCAACTGGACGCGTCGCACACGACTGGCAGCCGTCCGTCGTCGGTGGCCTCGCGCAGTGTCGGCAGGACCTTGGCCGTCATGGCTTCGTAGCCCGGGACGATGCCCTTGCTTGACCACGGCGTGCCGCAGCACAAGCCGTCGATGCCTTGGGGCACCAGTAGACGGATGCCGGCCATGTCGCACAGCTTCTCGAAAGCGGCCTGCACACCCGAGCCAGACAGTGGCCCGAACATGCGATTGACGCACGCCGGCAGATAGACCACGTCTGCGTCGGCGAACACCGGGCGTCGACGGACTGCTCCGCCGGCCGGCAGCTCCTTCGACCACAGCGGGACGTTGTCGTTGCCCAACATCGCCCGTCCAGCCTCGTTGACGCCGCGGATGATGGGGCTCGCGAACCGGATGGAATGGGTGACGTCCATCGCGGTGCCCGCGATCGTCGTGGTGCCCTGCCAGTGCTTCGCGGCCGTCGTCCACAGCGCCGACGCGGCGGCTGGCACCATCTTCTTGCGGAACTTCTTCACCAGGTCAGCCGTGTTGATCGTCATCGGGCAGGCCGTCGAGCACATGCCGTCGACCGCGCAGGTCTGGATGCCCGAGTAGACGTACGGCTTCTCGATTTCGGCGGCCTTCGCCGGACGGCCTTGCTCCCGTTCAAAGGCCATCTCCCGCTGCAACGCGATCCGTTGGCGCGGCGTGAGCGTGAGATTGCGCGCCGGGCAGACCGGCTCGCAATAACCGCACTCCGAGCAGCGGTCGAAATCGGCGTCGAACAGCACCGGCGTCTTGATGTCTTTCATGTACAGGTCCGGGTCGTCGGTGATAACGACGGAATCGTTGAGCAGATCAGCCGGATCGTAGAGCCGCTTCAGCTCGCGCATCACCTGGTACAGCTCCGTGCCGTACTGACGTTCGACGAACGGAGCCATCACCCGGCCGGTGCCATGTTCGGCCTTCAGCGAGCCGTCGTGGCTCAGGATCATGTCCACCAGCGACTCCGTGAAGCCCCGGTAGCGGTCGAGCGCCGCGCCTTCGAAGCGGTCGGTGATCATGAAGTGGATGTTGCCGTCTTTCGCGTGGCCGAAGATCACCGAATCTTCGTACTGGAACCGCTCACAGATCTGCGCCAGTTCGGTGCACGCCTGCCCCAGCGTCGCCACCGGCACCACCACGTCTTCGAGCAACGCTGTCGTGCCCGGCTTGCGAGCGCCGGCCACGCCCGTGTACAGGCCGTTGCGCAACACCCACAGTTGGTCGCGCAGCACCGGATCGGCGGTCAACTCCACCGGCTGGCTGACCGGCAGCTTCGCCAGCACCGGGCCCGCGTCGTGGACCAGATTGTCGAACATCTCCCGCGCCGTCGCCTGATACTCGATGAGCAACGCGGCCTGGTCCTTGACCTGAAGCCTCTTGAGGAGATCCGGCATGTTGTCGAACGACTGGCCGACGCGCAGCGACGTGGCGTCCATCAGCTCCAGCGTGGCCGCCCCGGACTCCACCAGCGCCGGCAGAGCCTGATTCGCTTGGAGCAGGTTGTCGAACACCACCAGGGTGGTGCCGACGAATCCCCGGATCGGCACGGTGCGGAACGTCGCCTCGGCGATGAACGCAAGCGTGCCCTCGGAGCCGACCAACAGGTGGGTGAAGATGTCGATGACCTTGTCGAAGTCGACGAACGAGTTGATGCCGTAGCCCATAGTGTTCTTCATCGAGAACTGCTGCCGGATCTTCTCGACCGACGCCGGGTTCGAGCGCACCCGGTCGCGCAGCTTGGCCAGCCCCTCGTAGAGCGTCGGCTCCAGTAGGCGCAGCTTATCGTCGGCGTCAGCCGCGCCGGTGTCGATGATCGTCCCCGACGGCAACACGGCGATCACCGAGTCGAGGGTCTTGTAGGTGTTCTCCACCGTGCCGCAGGCCATGCCGGACGAGTTGTTGGCGACCACGCCGCCGATGGTGCAGGCCCGCGAACTGGCCGGATCCGGACCGAGCTTCGTGCCGTAGGGCGCGAGGTAGGCGTTGACCTGGTTGACGGTGAGGCCAGGCTGCACGCGCACGCGCGCCCCGTTGTCCAACACCTCGATCTCCTGGAAGCTCCGCCGGACGTCGACGAGAACCTTGTCGGTGCCCGCCTGGCCCGACAGACTGGTGCCGCCGGAGCGGAAGGTCAACCCGATGCCGCGGGTCCCGGCGCCGCGCAGCAGCTGGGCGACCTCGTCAGCGTTGCGCGGGGCGACGACCGCCTGGGGATGCAGCAAGAAGTGCGAGGCGTCGTGCGCTACCGCACGCACATCCATCGCCGACGTGCGAACCTGCCTGGCATCGGCCACACAGGAACGGAGAAACTCGCCTACTGCGGGGGATTGCAGAGTATCGGTGACCACGATGACACCATCCTTTCGGAGAAACTGCGAACTGGGGAAACTGTGAACTCACGAAGCCGGCCGTCCCGGCCCTTTTTTCGTGGCAAAGCCCCATATGACACGGACGGGCCCACCGCGAGGCAGGCCCGTCCGTGTCATGTTGAGGACATAACTGGAATATTACGGCAACGGAATCATTCCGGTCAGCACCGTAGACTGAAGGACCACGAGACCACCGAAGACGATGAGCAAGCCCAACGACCACGGCAGCACCTTGCGGAAGATCGTGCCTTCCTGGTTCAGCATGCCAGCGGCGGCAGCGGCCACAGACAGCGACTGCGGGCTGATCATCTTGCCCATGACGCCACCTGTCGAGTTCGACGTGGCCATCAACACCTGGTGATGAATGTCTTGGACGCCCCACACCGTCTGAGCGGCACTGACCTGCATAGAGCCGAACAGAGCGTTGGCCGAGGTGTCGGACCCGGTCAGGGCGACGCCCAGCCAGCCGAGCACTGGGGAGAAGAAGGCGAAAGCCACGCCCACGGAAGCGATAGCCGTACCGAGGGTGATCGTCATACCCGAGGCGTTCATGATGTAGGCGATGCCGAGCACGGCCGCGATCGTGATGATCGTGTAGCGCAGGTCGACGATCGTCTTGCCGAACACCTTGAACGAGGTGCCGATGTTCATCTTGTAGATCGCCGTCACAATGAGCGCTGAAATCGCCAGCAAACAGCCTGCCTGCAGAATCGAGTACAGCGTGATGTTAGGCGACACGCACGGCCCCGTGCCCGCCGTGTTCATGCACTCGGCAAGGCCGGGCCACACGAAATCGACCTTCGTCTTTGGGTCGGCGGTGAAGAAACCCGTCAGAGCCGACTTGATCGGAGGGATCTGGCTCAGGCCGAAGATCACGATGATCGTCACGTAAGGAGCAACCGCGCCCCACACGCGAGCAGCGCCCGTCGCGGACAGCGCCGGCAGCGCTTCTCCCGTGGTCTCTTCCTCGACGATATCCGCCACCATCGGGTTCTTCGGCTTGAGAACGCGCAGCACGAGAATCAGAACGAGCAGCGAGAAACCAGCGGAGATCACGTCGGTCACCATGTAGGAGATGAAGTTCGACGCCAGGTACTGGGCAACAGCGAACGAGACACCGGCGACCAATGCGATGTGCCAGGCATCTTTGACGCCGCGCTTGCCGTCAACCATGGCGAGCAGCAAGAACGGGACGATGATCGCCATGATCGGCGACTGATGGCCGGCCATCTTGCCGAAAAGCACCGCCAGGTCAGCCGGGTTGTGATTGCCGTCACCGAACAATCCAGCAGCGGACGTACCAAGAGCCGTGATCGGGGCGCCGACGGAACCGAAGGCGACAGGAGCCGTGTTGGCCAGCATGCAGACGGCTGCTGCCTTCAGCTTCGGCATGCCCGTGGCTGCCATGATGGCGGCGGTGATCGCCACAGGCGTGCCGAAACCGGCGAGGCCTTCGATCAAGGCGCCGAAGCAGAACGCGACGAGAATGGACAGCACGCGCAGGTCGTCAGAGATGGAGCGCATGAGATCGCGCAGCACCCTGTCCCAGCCAAGTTTGACCGACAGGTTGTACAACCACAACGCGCAGACCAGCAACCACATGATTTGGCAAAGTCCGAAGAAGATGCCTTCGAGCGTGGCTGAGATCGACTGACTGAACGGCATCTGCCAGCCGACGATCGATAGGACGACGCAAATGACGAGCGTCACCACCGAACTGATCCATGCCGGCGCCTTAAAAACGCCCAGCAAGACGAAAAGCACCAGCAACGGCACCGCCGCCACGAGCGCAGATAATCCTAGGTTCACGATGGGATCAAGGATTTGTGTGAATACTTCCAGGGGTAACACAGAACTCTCCTTTGAGCGGGCAATATGCTACTGAGCGTCAGATTTTGTCATCAACCCACAACGCGGTACGCCACCAAAACCACCATTAATCTACGACAATGGCGGCAGCGCTGCAAACGACTCGGCCGTCGGCACCGTCGGGTTGTACTCGAGTGCGACATATCCGTCGTACCCCCCGGAGCGCAGATGACTGAGCAGATCGCCGAGTGGCAACGCCCCCGTCCCGGGTTCTCCCCGGCCGGGGTAATCGGCGATTTGAACATGCCCCACCCGAGCGGCGTACCGATGGACGGCGCTCATCACGTCGTCACCATTGGCTGCCAGGTGGTACAAATCGGCGAGGAACGTCACGCCCGTGACGCCCTGGGCCTCTAGTGCGTCGATGACCGCGAAACAATCATCGGCCAACTTCAACGGATACTCCTCTGAGCCCGCACCCGACACGGGTTCCAGCAGCACTTTGCCGCCAATTTTTTCTGCCGCCGCTGCCGCGAACGCCAGGTTGTCCAGCGCCACGGCATCCGAACGGGCTGGGTCCTCGCCGGGCTGACGGTTGCCGTACAGCGCGTTGAAGGCCTTGCAGCCCAGCTCTTCGCCGATCGCCATCGCGATCGGAACGTTCGCGCGGAACTCGTCCTGTCGCGCGACCCAACTCACCACACCACGGTCAGGACCGGGCATCGTGCCCGCGAACAGGTTCAACCCGATGAGCTGCGTACCCGACGCCTTGATCGCGTCGATGAACTCCTGCACCTGCGCGTCCGACGGCACCGCCTGTTCGAAGGGCCACCAGTATTCGACATAGTCGAAACCGGCCTCCTTGGCCCGGGACGCTCGCTCCAACAGCGGATATTCCTTGAATAACAACGTGCAATTCACGGCGTAACGCATCGGTCGTCCTTCCTTCAGCCCACAGTAATGGAATTCGGCGCGTCGGCGAGGGAACTGGCGAGCGGTTCAAACTCTGTGACGTTGTCCAAAGCCTGCCCCATCGAGATGTTCGTCACGCGTTCCAAAATGCATTCGACGACGACCGGCACCCGCAATTCACCCGCGAGCTCCTGCGCCCGACGGAACGTCGGCACGAGATCGTCGGGGTCTGTCACACGGAACGCCTGGCAGCCCATGGCCCGCGCGACCGCGACATGGTCGACGCCGTATTCGCCGTTGTCAGAGTTCATATTCTCGAAGCTCAACTGCACCTGGTAGTCCATGTCGAAAGCGCGTTGCGACTGACGGATAAGCCCCAGGTAGGCGTTGTTGAGCAGCACGTGGACGTACGGCAAATGATGCTGCACGCCGGTGGCCAGTTCTTCGATAAGGAACTCGAAATCGAAGTCGCCAGAGAGCGCGACGACTTTCGTCTCCGGATCGGCCGCGACGACGCCGAGCGCGGCCGGCATCGTCCAGCCGAGCGGGCTCGCCTGCGCTGAGTCGATCCAGTGACGCGGCTCGTACACCTTGAGCATCTGGCCGCCGCCGATCTGCGAGAGCCCGATGACGGTGACGTAGCGAGTGTGCCGGTCGAAGGCGTCGTTCATGGCCTCATACACCCGCTGCGGTTTCAACGGCACGTCATCGAAATGCGTCTTGCGCTGCAGCTCGATGCTGCCCTTACGCTCGTTGCACTCGTCGACCCAGCCCGACAGGTCGTGCAACTGACCCGTGGCCTGATAGTCCAGGGCCGCCTCCAGCAGGATGGTCAGCGCCGCCTTGGCGTCGGACACCACTCCGTAGTCGGGCGGGAAGATCTTGCCGATCTGCGTGGGTTCGATGTCGATGTGGACGAACTGACGCCCCGCGCGGTAGACCGCCAAGTCGCCCGTGTGCCGGTTGGCCCAGCGGTTGCCGATGCCGACGATGAGATCGCTGGCGAGGAACGACTTGTTCGCCCAGATGTGCGCGGTCTGGATGCCGACCATGCCTTGGCTGAGCCGATGGTCGTCGGGGATTGTGCCCCAACCCATGAGCGTCGAGACGACGGGAATGCCGAGCAGTTCGGCGAGCTCCACGAACTCGGCTTCGGCTCCGGAGATGAGCACGCCGCCACCCGCCAGCAGCATCGGGTGCTTCGCCTGCGCGATCATCTCGATGACGTGCTCGGCCTGGTGCCGGGTCATCGCCGGCGTGGCGACGGGCAACGGTTCGTACGAGTCGATGTCGAAGTCGATGGTCTCGGTCTGCACATCGAACGGCAGGTCGATGAACACTGGGCCCTGTCGCCCGGTCCGCATGAGCTGGAAGGCCTTGGCGAACGTGCCGGGGACCTGCGCCGGCTCCTTGATGGTGACGGCCATCTTCGTGACCGGCGCCGCGATGTCGGCGTTGGGGGCGGATTGGAAGTCTTCTTTGTCGAGGACGGCGCGGGCCACCTGGCCGACGATGCACAGGATCGGGATGGAATCAGCCCACGCTGAATACATGCCGGTGATCATGTCGGTGCCGCCGGGGCCAGAGGTGCCGAGCGCGACGCCGATGTTGCCCGGCTTGGCCCGGGTGTACCCCTCAGCCATGTGCGTGGCGGCTTCTACATGACGAGCCAGGATGTGCCGGATGCCACCGTTCTCTTTCAACGCCGAGTACAACGGGTTGATGGCGGCGCCCGGCACGCCAAAGGCGTGCGTGACCCCCTCTTTGACCAGGATCTGAACGATCGCATCAACCGCACGCATCGTCGTCATGTGGTTTTCTCCTCCCAGATGTAAGACTGACCCGTCGTCAGGATTCGTCGACGGTGTGGCCGGCTAATCGCTCGATAGTGCGCAGCAGGCCGGAATGGTCGAGACCGCCGTCGCCGTTCGCCCGAGCGGCGGCATAAAGCTGAGCCACCAGCGCGCCGAGCGGGATGACGACGCCCGCCTCACGGGCGGAACTCGTCACGATGCCCATGTCTTTGTGTTGAAGGTCGATGCGGAAGCCTGGCTTGAAGGAACGCGCAAGCATGGACTCGCCTTTGAGTTCCATGATGCGCGAGCCAGCCAGCCCACCGCCCAGCACCTTGATCGCGGCATGTGTGTCGACGCCATACGCCTCCAGGAAGACGATGGCTTCAGAGATCAAGCCGTAGGTGCCGCCAACGATGAGCTGGTTGGCCGCTTTGACCGTCTGCCCCGAGCCGGACGGGCCCAGGTAGACGACTGTTCCACCCATCGCGTCGAGCAATGGTTTGGCCGCATCGAAATCGGCGCGCTCGCCGCCGACCATGATGGACAACGTGCCTTCGATGGCGCCCGTTTCGCCACCCGACACCGGGGCGTCGAGCGCCCGGATACCCTTCGCCCGGCAAGCCGTGGCGACCTCCTGCGCGACGTCCGGGCGAATCGTCGACATGTCGATGTAGAGCAAGCCCTCGGTCGCGTTGTCCAGCAAACCGCCCGCCTCAAGCACGACCTCTTGCACCTGTGGCGAATCGGGCACCATGGTGATGAAAACGTCCACATCGGTGCAGGCCTCTGCCACGTTGCTGGCGGCGGCCCCTCCGGCGGCGACGATCTTGTCGACGCCCTTGGGAGAGCGGTCGTAGCCTTTGACTTGGTGACCGGCCTTGAGCAGATTCAGCGCCATCGGCACGCCCATGATGCCCAGTCCAACGATTCCAACCCTTGCCATGATCCCAAACGCTCCTTTCGCGGGAAGACCGTTCGTCCCGTCACGTCACCATCAGCACATCGTGGCTTGGCATGGCAGCCTAACACCAAGACCGCCGAGATTTCCATCAGATGGATGGATAGTTCCGCCTACCGAAATCAATAAGCGCGCGTTGGACACATACTTTCGGCGTGGAACGAGCGTGTACGCTCCCAATCATGAACTCGTCGGGAGCCTCTGGGCCGGATTCGATCCGGGCGATCGACCGCGCCTTCGAGGTGCTCGAAATTCTTGCTGACCACGACTCAGCGCAAGCGATGTCTGACATCGCCGACCGTGCCGAGCTCCCCCGCCCCACCGTCCATCGTGTGTTACGCACGTTAGCGGCCAGTGGCTACGTGCAACAACTGGCGAACCACCGCTATCGTCTCGGCACCCGCCTCATCGCGCTCGCCCGGAAGGCGGCCGGCAGCCTGGGAGCGTCGCTTCGGCCGCTCCTGGTGGCCGCCGTCGAAGCTACTCACGAATCGGTTTCGGTCGCCATCCTCGACGGCGACGAAGTGCGCTACATCGCGCACGCAGCGTCTAAGCAATCCGTCCGGGTGTTCCAGCAGGTCGGCAACCGGGCGTCGCTGCACTCGACGGGCGTTGGCAAGGCTATCCTCTCGGCCATGGATGACGACGACGCCAAAACTCTCATCGGGAAACTGGTGCTCACCGCGCTGACGCCGTACACGATCACAGACCCGGAGGCCCTGCTCGCCGAGGTCCGACGCAGTCGGGCACGTGGCTACACCCTGGACCATTCCGAGCAGGAGATCGGCGTCCACTGCGTGGCAGCCCCCGTCCCCGGCCCCCTGCCGCTGGCGGTGTCGATCTCCGGACCGGAGCCGCGCATGAACACCGAGTTCATCAAGACGACGTGTCTGCCCGTCTTGACATCGCTCGTCGCGCAGGTGCGCGATGCCAGCGAACAATTCCCGTCCGCCTGCTGATTTTCCCGCCTCTGGTGGCTGCGCCCAGAGGCCATTCAGGCTCGCTGTGTGATCGTCGGCCTGGGGCGTCTCGCCGTTGATCGACCCGCTTCCAGCCCGCTCAGTGAGCGGTCGACGACGGAGTGGGGCCCTTTCCTGACTTCTTGCCAGCATCAAAATCCTGAGATAGCCTGCACCGACATGAGGATCGTGCGATACTCCATCGCCGACCAGACTCGCTACGGCAGCGTCGAACTGGTCAAAGGCGACAACCATCCGCTCATCGTCGATGAACTCGACGCCAACCCCATCCTGGGCCCCGCCCAACCCACCGGTGTCCGTCACAACTGGTCGGACATCCAGCTTCTCGCACCCGTCGAGCCGTCGAAAGTGATCGGCTTGGCGAAGAACTACTCACCGGACGCCGACCCCGGCGTCCCAGGCCCTGACGCCAAGCCGCAGGTCTTCCTCAAGCCGCCACAGTCGGTCATCGCTCCTGGCGCCCCGATCGTCATCCCGGCGATCAGCCACGACACCGGCCTCGAAGGCGAGCTCGTCGTCGTCATCGGCAAGAAATGCCGCAACGTCACTCCTGAGCAGGTCGAAGACTTCATCTTCGGCTACACCATCGTCAACGACGTCACCGCGCGTGACTTCTTCGTCGACCCAGTGCCGTGGGGTTTGGCGAAGGGCTTCGACGACTTCACGCCGGTCGGCCCGTGGATCGTCACCGATCTGTCGTTGGCCCAGGCGAGCGACAGCCGGATCACCACCACGGTGGACGGCAAGCTCATCCAAGATGGCACCACCCGACGCCTGATCTGGTCACTCACGCAGCAGATCGCCTACCTGTCCAAGGTCATGACGATGGTGCCCGGCGACATCATCCTCAGCGGTACACCGGCTGGCGCTTGCCAGATCCACGCGGGTGAGAGCATCACCATTGAGGTCGAGGGCATCGGCACGCTCACCAACCCAGTCGTTGACGAGCACAAGTGAGGTGGGCTAAACAGTGAGATTCGTCTTAGCCCCCGACTCTTTCAAAGAGTCGATGACCGCGCTTGAGGCCGCCCAGGCCATGGAAGCAGGCATCCGCCGTGTGCTGCCGGACGCCGACTGCGACCTCGTGCCGATGGCCGACGGCGGCGAAGGCACCGTCCAAGCCGTCATCGACGCGCTCGGCGGCGAACTCGTCACCGTACCCGTCCATGACGCGATGGGACGGCCCGTGACCGTCCCCTACGGCTACGTGGCCAGGAGCGGACTGGCGATCATCGAGATGGCCGCCGCCAGCGGGCTCGGCATGATCGCCCCTGCCGACCGAGACGTGCTGCGCGCCAGCACGTTCGGCACTGGTGAGGTCGTCCGCGACGCGCTCGACCGGGGTGCCCGCCAGTTCATCGTCGGCATCGGCGGATCCGCGACGAACGACGCTGGCGCCGGCTTGGCCCAGGCTCTCGGCGTCCGTTTCCTCGACGCCAGCGGCACGGAACTCCCGCCTGGCGGGGCCGCGTTAGCCCACCTCGCCAGCGTCGACACGTCCGGTCTGGACCCGCGCCTGGCTGACAGCCACTTCGAGATCGCCTGCGACGTCGACAACCCGCTGCTCGGCGAGCGCGGGGCGAGCGCGGTCTTCGGGCCCCAGAAGGGTGCGACCCCTGAGCTCGTCACACAGTTGGACGCGGCGCTCGCCCGCTGGGCGGATATCGTGGAGCCGGTCGTCAGCCGGAACGTCCGGGACATTCCCGGAGCAGGAGCGGCGGGCGGCTTGGGGGCAGCGCTGGCGGCGTTCATCCCCACAGCCGACCTGCGGCGTGGCGTCGAGATCGTCGTGGACGCGGTGAAGCTCACCGAGCATGCTCGCGGCGCCGACTGGGTGTTCACCGGCGAGGGCGGCATCGACTTCCAGACCATGCACGGCAAGACGCCGCAAGGCGTGTTGCAGGCGGCGAAAAGCCAAGGCGTTCCGGTCGTCATGTTCGGTGGACGCATCACTCCCGACGCGTCGGTGCTGCTCAACGAGGGCGTGACGGCCCTCGTGCCGATCGTGCGCTCGGTGCAGACGCTTGACGAGGCGCTCACCGGCGGCAAGGAGAACCTGGCCGACACCACCGAGATGGCATTGCGGCTTCTGCTCGCCTGAGCTGCGTCCTTCCGACGGCAACGCCTCGGACCAGCGCCAACGCAGGCTCGTCTTCCCGGTTCGTCGTGGGATCGTTCGCACGAACGCGCCGGGAAGACGGGTTGGCGTGCCATTCGTTCCAGCGACGCCTAGGGTGGAACCGTGAGTTTCGACGAACCTCAGCTCCCCACCCCCAGGTGGCCGATGGGGCACTTGTGGGTCGCCGTGGCTCTCATCGTGTTGACGTTCGCCGGAGCGGGCAGCGCTTGGGGCCTGTCGTCGCAGACCAGCGCACAAGCCACGAGCACGGCGAACATGTCAACCGCGCAAACGCCCCCGGCCCCGCCAGCGCCCCCGACCTCGGCGCCGTCCGACGCGACGGACGGGTCGCCGGCCAACCCGGCGACCGAACAACCCACCCCAGGTGGGCCGTCAAGCGCCCAAGCCTCAGCGCCGTCTGGCTCGTCAGTCTTGCCACCGTCCGGATCGTCCGTCCCGGCGTCATCCCCAGCGGCACGGCCGACTGACAGCACGTTGTCCTATTCGACCACCACAGTCAAAGCCCCATCCGGCCCTGGACAGACGCACGACTACATCGTCGCAGTCGAGAAGGGCGTGGACCTCAAAGCGAACACTGTGGCCAAAACGATCTCGAAAACGCTCAAAGACAAACGCAGTTGGACGGGTGGCGGGGACGCGCGTTTCGCGCTCGTCAAAGACGCGGCCACAGCCGAGTTCACCATTGCCATCGTGTCGAAGGAGACCGCCTCCAACACGTGCGGCGGCTCGGCCGTGTGCTGGTCCAATAGCACGGTCGTCATCGACGCCTCTCGCTGGGACAAACCGCCCGCCACCTATCAAGGGAAAAAAGCAGATTTCCAGCGCTACCTCATCAACCATGGCGTGGGTTTCGCGCTCGGCAACAAGGTGTACCCGTGCATGCAGCCCGGCAGCAAAGCCAATGTGATGCAGCCCCAGGACATCGACCTCGCCGGTTGTAAACGCAACCCCTGGGTCCACGGATGAGTTCCACGGCGTCGGTGGTTGAGTTTTCGTGCGTTCGTCCTCGTCCTCGTCCGCGGCCGCTCCGCGACAACCTCAACCGTGATACCAGGTCGTCGTCTTTCCCGCGCACGGCGCGCGTGTCACGATAGAGACATGGCTACTCCGCATATCTCCGCCGAACCCGGCGACTTCGCCCCCGCTGTTCTCATGCCCGGCGACCCTAAACGCGCCGAACGCATGGCCCGCCTCATTCTCGACGACGCCCGGCTCGTCACTGACGTACGCGGCATCATGGGTTTCACCGGCACCTACAACGGTGACGACGAACTGCACGGCAAGCCGTTGTCGATCATGGCCTCCGGCATGGGAATACCCTCCATCGGGATTTATGCCACCGAACTGTTCAAGTTCTACGGCGTCGAGCGCATCTGCCGCGTCGGCACGGCTGGGGGCATCAGCCTGAGCGTCAACCTCGGCGACGTCATTATCGGCATCGGCGCCCACACCACGTCGTCCGTCAACGAGCTGCGCATCCCAGGCACCCACTTCTCCGCCGTCGCCGACCTCGGCATGGCAGCGCGCGCCTGGGCGGCCGCCAGCGGCGACCCCCACGTCATCGCGGGCACCATCCTCAGCGAGGATCATTTCTACTTCTCGGTCCCCGGCCAACAGGACGCATTGATGGCCCACGGTGTGCTCGCCGTCGAGATGGAAGCCGCCGGTTTGTACGGCGTCGCCGCCGAATACGGCAAGTCCGCCCTCACCGTCCTGACGGTCTCCGACCACCTGCACAAGCCCAATCAGGTCATGTCGTCCACCGAACGCGAGACGCTCTTCAGCCGCGCGCTCTCCCTGGCCGTGCCCGCCGTCCTGGGCTGAGTTCCTCGCCAAGTCCAAGTCCACTTTCCCGGAAAGGCGTCACACCGGAACACAGCGGCGATGCATATCGCCTCTCGGCTGAGGCATTGAGATATTGCTCTAGCTAATTCGCCGGTGCTAATATCATTTCTTGTCCTGGGTCCCCAACCGCCGATGCCGCACTGCTGCACACGCCGTACGCATCGCACCCCCTAAGGAATCGGCCATGGAAGACACGCTCAGTCTTGGCGCACTGAAGCTAGCGGCGATTGACGCCTTTATGGCAGACCTCTCCAACTCGCAAGGCGTGCCAGGAGGTTGGGTCAGGCAAAATGATAGGTACTGCATGTCGCAAGGAGCGACATACTGGTACGTGTCTCGGCCGGATAGCCAAGGCGGCGGCGGCGGAGTATTCTCCACCAGTTCGATGTCTGGGTGGGGCCTCAATCCGAGCAGCACGACTGCGCAAGATTGCCAGACCTACACAACCCAATACCAAGCGGCATTTGACACAATACGTAGTCAAGTCGACACGATCTTCGCCCCCTTCCAAGACCTACCAAAACCGGAGAATTTCGACGGCCCGATTGACGAAGTGAAGACGTGGGAAGAGGCGTTGTACACAACATATGCAGCAGGTGCCGCCCCCGTACCAGCATGCGCCCCCGACGGATCCCCACTACCCGGGTTAAGCGAAACCTCCCAACTAGACGGATTCATGCAGACGCTTGATGCATGCATGGGCCAGCTAGCGGGTGGAGCGATCACCGCATTCAAGACTTACTTCGTCAATAATATCCCACCAACGATCAAGCACTATCACGACCTAGCCTCCGTGCTCCTTTCCGGCCTAATAGCCGAACAAGCGCTATGGAGCGTGACGACAGGAAAAGTCGACGAGTTGGTCGCCAGCTCTACTGCCGCCTTCAATTCGTGCGCCACGGGGCAGCCCCTCAGTTGGAATTTCTTCGACGATATATCCAAAGCATTGTCTGACATAGTTGAAGCAACAGCAAGTAAGGACGTTCTCAGGATCTTGACCGGCATGGTTGAAACAGTGAGAGCAGCGGATGCAGAAAAGGATAGAAACCCAGACGCATTTGGATTAGCCGACTTCACTAAACCAATGGACACACTAAAGGCATCGGCAGATTCACTCAATTCTCAGATCAAGAACCAGGAAGAAGAGTTCAGTCGCTGCCTCATTCACGATAATTCCATCGCATCTGACCCCGACCCCAGCCAAGAATGGAATCTGGATAATTATGTCGATGGCGTTGATTCCAGCCAGGACCTAGGCCTCAGAAAAATTGATGTGGTGAGCGACCCTGAGTGGTGGGCAGAACTTTTTACCACGATGACAGAGCTGTCCGACCACCTTCGCGACATATTCTCCCGGGTTGATCGTCAAACCGATAGCAGACCCTGGCTCAGAGATGATCGCATCGGGCTCGGCTACAACGGCTGTTTCTTCAGTTGGGACAGCTTGCGGTGGACGCTGCGTTCCCTCCTGCAGGACTTAGCGGAGGAGCTTGACGATGCCACCCGCCGGCTGAGAAGAGCCGCCACCGACCTCGCCGGAACGAATGATGAGGTACGACGTATGTTCGACAGGATGAACCGGTGAAGCCTCCATCTTCGGGAAATGGCACTGCCAGCGGGCTAAACCACCGGATACGCCACGCTAGCCTCATGACGCTTTCCCTCTTGCTAGTGGCCACATTGGCAACTGCTTGTCACACACCACAACCCACCGAAGAACCAACACCCGCCTTCGGAGGCGCCACCGGCCCCAATGGCATCGTGGACGTCAATTACACAGTTACCGATCCCGATATCGGCTACACCCTCACCATCCAAAAGGCCGACACCACTTGGATCGATTCCTCAACAGTAGTCGGGCCCGGGGCACTACCGCCAGGCAGCATCATCACAGGCTTACGACTATCATACGATATTTCCAATATGAACACAAAAGACTACGCACCAAAACCATGGGATAGACTATTCGCTTTGTGGTTATCGTCCGACCCGGCACTGCCGACCGACGATCCAGAATACCTACGGCGCCATACAGCATCTTGTGATAACTGGTGGAAAGGGGAAGGAAGTCAGGCTGTTAATGACGCCGTCCTGAAAGCGATCGGCGGTGATATCCCACTGCACTGGGACACCTCCAAACCAAAAAACGAAGGATGGTTATACTGCTACGCATACGCACAAGACACGCCATTCTTCTATAATCAGCCCGGCTATCTAGTTAACTCCGGAGCAATCTATATAGATGGCCCTCAGGAAAATATACCCTCTACCGCCGGAACTTCTTTCACCCTCCGAATATCTCGCGCCCCGGTTACCCCATAAATGCCATGCGTCATATCTTATCGAACCGCATTTACGCGAATATTGTGTACCGCAGGTCGTCCTTGAGCGCCTCCAGACGTTCGGCTGCGGCTGAGCGTGCCGCCGTCAGGGCGTCGAACGACGCGTCGCTCGCGACCGGTTCGACCACTTCGAGGTAGCACTTCACCTTGGGCTCGGTGCCGGACGGACGGACGATGACCCGGTCGTCACGCGCGGTGAGCAACAGGATGCCGTCGGTCGGGGGCAGCCCGTCGTAGCCGTCGGCCAGATCGGCCACCGCCGTCACCGGGCTGTCCGCCAAGGCCGACGGCGGGGCCTCACGCAGGCGCGCAACCGTGGCCACGATGTCACCACGGTCGGCGAAGCGCACCGCCAACTGGCTCGTCAGGTGCAGGCCGTGGGCCCGGGCCAGATCGTCGAGCAGACCGACCAGGGTCTGGCCAGAGGCCTTGAGCCGCGCCACCAGCCGGGCCACGGCCACGCCCGTCGACAGCCCGTCCTTGTCGTGGACGAGATCGGGCCGCACGCAGTAGCCGATCGCCTCTTCGTAGGCGTAGGCCAGGCCCGGCACACGGCCCATCCACTTGAAGCCCGTCAGGGTGCGCTGGTACGGCACGCCGTGAGCCCGCGCGATCTCGCCGAGCAGACGGGACGACACGATGGAGTTGACCAACGTGTCGCCGACCTCCGGCAGGGCTGGGGCGGAGATCGGTTGAGCAGCATCGCCGGGCAGCGCTGAAGCCGATCGTGCAGGGTCGGCCGACGATGCTGAGCCCGACGTCGTCGCCGCCGAGGGGACAGCTTGCCCGCCGGAAGAAGCGTTCCGGTCGGCTTCAAGGCGCCCCGCGAGGTCTTCGCCGAGCACACAGCCCAGCTCGTCGCCGTGCAACTGCCGCCAGCCGCCATTGGCCTGTTCGCGCGGGTCTTTGACGGCGACCGCGCAGCGATCGGCGTCCGGATCGTTCGCGATGACGACGTCGGCGTCGACGCGTTGGGCGAGCGCCAAGGCGAGGTCGAGGGCTCCCGGCTCCTCCGGGTTGGGAAACGACACGGTCGGGAAGTCTGGGTCGGGCTGCTGCTGCTCGGGCACCGGCGCCACGTCGGTGAAACCGGACCGCTTCAGCGACTCCAGAGCCACCTGGCTGCCGACGCCATGCATGGCCGTGTGAACGATGCGGATCGGCGTGGCCGGCCGCTCCGGCGGCACCCCTGGCTGGCCGACGCCGCCGACGATGGCCGCGACGTACGCCTCGGCCAGCTCGGGCCCGACGTCCGTCCAGCCGGAGGCCGAACGGGGAATGGCGCTGGCCGGCCCGGCCGCCTCGATGCAGGCTGAGATCTGCGCGTCGTAGGGCGGGACAATCTGCGCGCCCCGTTCCGGCGCGGTGACGCTGCGACCGCCGAAATAGACCTTGTAGCCGTTGTCGAGGGCCGGGTTGTGGGAGGCCGTCACCATCACGCCCGCGTCCGCCTCCAGATAGCGCACGGCGAAGGCGAGCACCGGCGTCGGCAGTTGCGTCGGCAGCAGCAGCACCTCGCCGCCGGCCGCGTGGATGACGGCGGCCGAGTCTTCTGCGAACTCGCGGGAATGGTGCCGGGCGTCGTTGCCGATGACGACACGCGGCGGCCGCCCGCCCCACTCGGCCTGCCGGCCGTTGAGGTAGTCGATGAGCCCCTTGGCCGCCCGAATCACGACCGCCCGGTTCATCCGGTTGGGCCCGGCGGCCATCTGACCGCGCAAGCCGGCGGTGCCGAACTGGAGCGTGCCGCTGAAGCGGTCCTCCAACTCCGCCAACGCCTCGGCAGGCGATAGCTCACAAACCGGCCCCTCGCCTGCCGTGGGCTCCGCGGGTACCGGAGCCGAACCGGACGATCCGGCTTGAGACGCGTGTGAGAGGGAAGACGGCAAGCCCGCTGTCGAGAGTTCGCCCTCGGAAGGGGCGGGGCCCGACGGCTGAGACGCTTGAGAAACCCGCGGCGCTCCGTCCGGGAAGACCGCCAGACCTGGCAGCCCCGCGGCTTGGGCGAGCGCTGCGATCTCGGCCCGGCACGTCGCGTCGGGGTCAGCCGCCATCCAGTCGCGGATGCGTCCAAGCAGATCGTCAGTCATCGATTTTCCTTCCACTAGTCGGGGGAGAAGATTGTTGAGCGGGCCACAGAAAAGGTCGAAACGAGGCTTGCCGCAAACGGAAAGCGGCCGGGCCGACCTGATGCCAACAAGGTGACGCGTCAGGCGCCCCGGCCATCGTCGACCACCTTCGGCAGCAGCGACAACGTCATCACGTCGCTGCCGGAGAAACCGACCTGGCGCAGATAGCCAGCCACGGCGGGCAGTGGCTTGTCCACGTGCACCTTGCTCACCCCGGCGGCCGCGAGCGGCCCCGCCGGCGAATAGACGAACGTGCCTGGCGCGTAGTCGCGGTAGGACGGAATGACGTAGTCGGCCAGCAGCTCCACGTCGGACATGCCGGCGAAAGCGACCAGGCCGACGGCCGTGTCGTTGTGATAGACGATCGACGTGCGGGCCCCGCCGGTGGAAAGCTGCCGCTCCAACTCGGGGTGGAAGACCGCCACGTCGGCGCCGTGACGGGCCATGAACCAGGCGGCGGCGGCCGGGTCAGACGTCGCCGGTGAGAAGGTGAACGCCTTCTCCTCCCGCTTGTCGGTCGTCAGCTTCCAGATGTAGTAGGCGTCGATGATCACCAGCACCCCGTTCATCGCGACGGCCGGCCACACGCCGAGCGCGGCGTTGTAGGCGACGAGCACCACCGAGGCGACGCCGTTGAGAACGCGGAAGCGTAAAAACTTCGCCTGCAACACCGAGAAGACGAGCAGGGCGGAGCCGAGCCAGCCGAAGATTTGGAGCGCGAGCTCAGGAGTCATCGACGCCCCTACCGAGCCTGGCCGTCCGCCGCACCGGCCAACTCAGCCAGGACGGCGGCGCCAGAGGACATGCCGAGCCGAGTCGCCCCGGCGGCGAGCATGGCCTGTGCCTGAGCCAGCGTGCGGATGCCGCCGCTCGCCTTGACCTGCAGGCGGTCGCCCACCGTCGCCTTCATCAACTCGACGGCGTGGACGGACGCTCCCCCGGCCTTGTGGAAGCCGGTGGACGTCTTCACGAACTGCGCGCCGGCACGCTCGGCGGCCTGGCAGGCCTGGACGATCTGGTCGTCGCTCCACAGCGCCGACTCAATGATGACCTTGAGCACCACGCCCGGCGCCGCGTCGCGGACCGCCTTGATGTCGGCCGCCACGCCTGCCCAATCACCGGCCGCCGCCAGGCCCAGGTTCATCACCATGTCGACCTCATCGGCGCCGTTCACGGCGGCCAGTCGGGCTTCCGCCGCCTTGGCCGCCGACGCGTGCGCTCCGGACGGGAAACCGCACACGACGGCCTTCTTCAGCCCCTTCGCGTCCAGCGGCAGCATGGAGGGCGAGACGCACACCGAATACACGCCCAATCGCACCCCCTCGTCCACCAGTCGGGCCACGTCTACAGCCGTCGCCTCCGGCGCCAACAAGGTGTGGTCGATCGTTTGCGCCAACTCGCGCGCTGTCATCGTCATGTTTCGTCCTTCTTCTCATGTCACCGGGCCTGAGCCCAGCCCCTCAATCGCTCACGAACCGGATCGCTCCAGCCCACTTCAGCTCCAGGCCATGAAGCCACGATAGGCGCGCCCGTCAGCCGCGGTAGGCCGTGCCCTCCATCGCAGGCGCGCGGACACGTCCGACGACGCCGGCCACCGCGATGACCGTCACGACGTACGGTGCCATGCCCATGAACTCGGTCGGCACCGACGTGTTGACGAGCCCGAGCGCCGACTGGGCGTTGGTGGCGAAGCCGAACAGCAGGCAGGCGAGCGCCGCACCGACCGGGTTCCACTTGCCAAGGATCATGGCCGCCAGCGCGATGTAGCCCTTGCCGGACGAGATGTTCTTGATGAACGCGTTCGCGACGCCGTCAGAGGCGATCGTCAAAGCGGCGCCGCCGAGCCCGGCGATGGCGCTGCCCAAAATCGCGTTGCGGATACGCGTCCGGTTGACCTTGATGCCCACCGTGTCGGCGGCCTGCGGATGCTCGCCGCAGGCCCGCATGCGCAGGCCCCAGCGCGAATGGAACAACATGAACTGCAGCAGGAAGACCATCACGTACATGGCGTATTGCAGGATCGTGGCATTGAACAGCACCGGCCCGATGAGCGGGATGTCCGACAGGATCGGTATCGGCCAGCGCGGAATGGCGACGGTGCCCGCCGAATTCAGGATGGTCTCGACGGCGGGAATGTCGAACAGATAGTTCGTCAAGCCCAACACCAACACGTTCAGCACGACGCCGACGATGATGTGGTCGACCCAGTACCGGACGGCGAACAACGCGAGGAGGCAGCCCACGAGCGCGCCCGCCACAGGAGCGGCGATCAGGCCGATCCACGCGTTCTGGGTCACGGCTCCGACCAGGGCGGCCAGGAACGCCCCGAACAGCAAATCGGCCTCAATCGCCACGTTGATGACGCCCGAATGCTCACAGACCGCGCCCGCCATAGAGCCGAAGATCAGGGGCACGGCCAAGAAGATCGCGCCGCGCATCAGATCGGTCACGATGATGCCGCTCGACTGTCCGGCGCCGACCCAGAGCAGGAAGGCCAACACCCAGACAACCCCGAAGAGAATCGGCAGCCACTTGCCCATCGTGATGCGCTGCGACGTCAGCCACCAGACGGCCGCCGCGATGACGAACAGGAGGATGACGCAGATGAGCGCCCCGCGACCGGCGGGCACCTCCCACACCGGCCCGGAGCTCGTGTCCAGCGCGCCGGTGGCGTCGTTGGTCCAGATCGGAAGCTGCAACGTCGTCGTCCCCGTCGAGAAGAAGACGAAGGCGAGCCCGACGATGGCCATCACCGTCAAGATGACCGGGTTCTTCCAGGAGATCGGCGCCAAGGCGTGCTCGACCTCGGCAGTGCTCATCAGCTTGGTGTCACGGCTCGCGCTCATGCCGCCACCCCCTGTTCCGCCGTCTCGTTCGCCAGCCGGGCCGCCGCCTTGCGCAACGCGCGCCGCGACGGGCGTCGCTGCGGATCAGGCAATCGGAAGATGGCCTTGACGAGCGGCGGCGCGGCGAGCAGCAGCACCACGACCGATTCGAGCACGAGCACGATGTCGATCGGCGTCTGCGTCACCGCCACCATGTTGTAGCCGCCGGCCGCGAACGCGCCGAACAGCAGGCCAGCCAGCACCGTGCCGAGCGGCTTCGACCGTCCCAGCAAGGCGACCGTGATCGCGTCGAAGCCGAGCGTCCCGGCGATGTCAGAGCTGAGCTGCAGCGGGTTCGACGAAGCGAGCAACTGCGTCGCCGCCACCAGTCCGAGCATCGCGCCCGAGATGACGAGCGCCCACATGAGCGTGTTCGACGAGTTGATGCCAGCCGTCCGAGCCGCCTCGGGGTTTTCGCCTACGGCGCGGAGCCGGAAGCCGAGCGTCGAGCGTTCCATCAACCACCACGTGAACACCGCGACGAGGATGGCGAGCACGAAGCCCCAGTCGGCCGACCCCCAACCGAAGAACGACGGCAGTTGCGCGGTCGAATCGACGACGGGGCTGCGCGGCTGGCCGGGATTAGCCTGGAACACGGGGTTGACCCGCAGAATCCATGTGACGAGCAGCACTGCCACCGAGTTGAGCATGATCGTCACGATGACTTCGTTGGCACCGGTCTTGGCCCGCAAAATGCCGGGGATGAACCCCCAGATGAGACCGCCGACGATGGCGCCGAGCACCGCGACCACCAGATGCAGCCCGGCGGGCAGATGGACGCCGAAACCGAGGTAACCGCACAGGATGGCGCCCAGGATGATCTGGCCGTTGCCGCCAATGTTGAAGAGCCCGGCGCGAAAACCGATGCCCAAGCCGAGACCGCCGATGATCAGCGGTGCCGCCCGGCGCAAAGTGTCCGCCAGCGGCGCGAAGAATTGGGTCGTCGTTTGGGCGTTGAAATTGAAGACCGCCCCTTGGAACAGCGACGAATAGGCCGCGCCGACGGAATGCACGACGTAATACAGCGTGTCGTAGGGACGGGTGAAGAAGTAGCCGATGGATTGCTGCACGTTCTCGTTGGCGGCGGCGATGAGGATGCCGCCAATCACAAGCGCGATGACGAAAGCCAAGACCGACGTGAGGACGTTGCCTTCGATGATCTGCCGGAACGCCTTGTGCCAGCGCGACGTCTCCGGCGCCACCGCGTCGGTCGTGGTGGTTGGTGCGGTGTCACTCATGCGTCGGCCTCCTCGGCTGTCGGGTCGACGCCCGGAACGTCGTGGGCGCCGGCGGTCGCGCCGGCCATCATCAAGCCCAACGTGTTGCGCGACGTGTCAGGCGGGACGATGCCGACAATCTTGCCGCCGTACATGACGGCGATGCGGTCAGCCAAGGCGAACACCTCGTCCAATTCGGTCGAGACGACGATGATCGGCGTGCCCTTGTCGCGCTCCGCGATGATGCGGTTGTGGACGAACTCGATGGAGCCCACGTCCAAACCACGCGTGGGCTGGGAGGCGATGAACACGGACAGCTCACGTGACAGTTCGCGGGCCATGACGACCTTCTGCTGGTTGCCGCCCGACAGGGTACTGATCGGGTCCTTCTCCGAACCGACCCGGATGTCGTACTCGCCGACGAGCGTCTTGGCGTTCTTCTCGATCTCACCCACGTTGAGTGCCACCCTGCTGCCGAAGGGCCGGCGGTCGAATTGGTCGAGCACCAGATTCTCGGCGATGGAGAACGACTCGATCATGCCGTCGCGGGAGCGATCTTCCGGCACGAACCCGACGTGCTCGTCGAGCACCGCTTTGACGTTCCGCCCTGCCAGCTCGCGGCCGCCGAGCGTGATCGACCCGGCCGTCGGGGTGCGCAAGCCGAGCAGGGTCTGAGCCAGCTCCGTCTGCCCGTTGCCCTGGACGCCGGCGATCGCCAGGATCTCGCCCTTGGCCACCTCGAAACTGATGTCGTCGAGCGCCACGACGCCGTTGGGCTCGACCAGCGTGAGGTGGTCGACTTTGAAGGTGTGCTCCCCCGGATGCGCCGGAGGCTTGTCCACCTGGAGTTTGACCGACCGGCCGACCATGGCCTCCGCCAGCTCGGTCTGCGAAGCGGTGGGGGCCGCCTGCCCGACCACCTTGCCGCGCCGGATGATGGTGATCGTGTCCGCCACGTCCTGCACCTCGCGCAGCTTGTGCGTGATGAACAGGATGGACGTGCCCGCCGCCTTGAGCTGGCGCATGATGGCCATCAGCTCGTCGGTCTCCTGCGGCGTCAACACGGCCGTCGGCTCGTCGAGGATCAGAATCTTCGCCTGCCGCGACAGCGCCTTGATGATCTCGACGCGCTGCTGCACGCCGACCGGCAGGTCTTCGACCATCGCGTCGGGGTCGACGCCGAAGCCGAACTGTTCGGAGATCTCCCGGACGGTCTCGCGGGCTTTCTTCAGATTGATGACGCCGCCGGCCTTGACCGGCTCGTGCCCGATGACGACGTTCTCAGCGACGGTGAAGACGGGCACCAGCATGAAGTGCTGGTGCACCATACCGATGCCGGCGGCCATCGCGTCGCCCGGACCGGAGAACGCCACTGGCTTGTCGTCCAGCAGGATCTCTCCGCCGTCGGCCGCATACAAGCCGTACAGCACGTTCATCAGCGTCGATTTACCCGCGCCGTTCTCGCCCAACAGGGCATGAATCTGGCCGGGTTCGACGGTCAAGCTGATCGAATCGTTCGCGACAAAGTTTCCGAACCGCTTCGTCACGCCACGCAGTTCCAACTTCAAGCGAACTCACCTCCCTCGTGGGGCGTTCAGCGAATGAAAATCACAGGACAGGGGGATCTCACAGGACAGGGGGAATTATAAATGTCCTATCGGGCCGCCTGTGGCAGCCATGTGACCATGCCTGCGCCGAGCAGGGGCAACGGGTGAGACTCGCTCCGCCTCTCGACAGCAGTGTGCCGACCACAGACGACCCGATAGGGCGAAAATGGCTAGCTGGCCGCGCCGCTGAGCGACGAGTCAGCGGGCGACGTCACCTTCAAGGTGCCATCACTGATCTGCTTCTGCAGGTCGGTGATCTTCGTCTTCACATCGGCCGACAGCTTCGAGTCGAAGTCGTGGAACGGCGCGATGCTCACACCCTGGTTGGCCAGCGTGCCAACATACGGTGCCGCGTCGAACGAGCCGGTCGTCACCTCTTGCTTGATCGTGTCGTACACGGACTGCGAGATGCCCTTCATGACGGAAGTCACCATGAGGTCCTTGTAGTCGGGAACGCTCTCGTAACCGTCCTGGTCGACCCACACGAGCGACGCGCCGTTCTGCTTCGCGATGGCCGTCGCGCCCATGCCTGCGGCACCGGCGACCGGCATGATGACGTCAGCGCCCTGTTGGATGAGCTGCTGGGTGGTGTTCTGCGCCGCCGTCTGATCGGTGAACGAGTTGACGAACGAACCCTTCTGGGAGTCGACATCCCAACCGAGCACCTTCACGTCCTTGCTGAAGTCTTTGTTGTACTGAGCGACGCCATCAGCGAAACCATCCATGAAGATGGTGACAGTGGGAATCTGCTGACCTCCCCAGGTAGCGACCTTGCCGCTCTTGCTGACGGACGCGGCCGCGTAACCCGCGAGGAACGCCGCCTCTGACGTCTTGAACACGATCGGCTTCAGGTTGGACGGCGCTTTGGCCGGGTTGTCGTCGACGATCGCGAAATGGTTGTCCGCGTTCTTGGTCGCCGCGTCCACCATGGCCTGCTCCAAGTTGAAGCCGGTCGCGACGATGAGCGAGCAGTTCTGGCTGAGAAGCGCCGTGATGTTGCCGGCGTAGTCGGCGTCCGACTTGGACTCCATCTCGACGGTCTGGATGCCGAGCTCGGTCTTGGCCTGATCGACGCCGTTCTTGGCAGCCTCGTTGAACGAGTTGTCCTGGAAACCGCCGGTGTCGGACACCAAGCAGGCCTTATAGCTGGAGGCGGCACTGGCCGCTGTGCCGCTGCTGGCCGCCGGCGCACTGCTTCCAGTCGGGGCGGGCGGGGGGGCGCCGCACGCGCTGAGGCCCAGCGCAAGGGCGAGGATGGCCACGCCCGATGCTGCGAGTTTCTTCATGCATGACTCCTTTTGTGTCTGATGGCGGGCGAAAGCCGGGAGATATTGGCTGCGATACCCGCAACGCATGACGCTACCCGCTAACACCGCTTGCCACAAAACCTTTTGGCGTCCTGGTGGGCACGATCCCGACGCGCGGGACGTGCAGTGGTCAGGAGTCGCTAGCGCCGACATCCTCCGGAGACGTCAGACTTCCCGGCAGCCGCACGACGAATTGGGCGCCGCCTGTCGGCGCCCGTTCAGCTTTGACCCAGCCGCCGTGAGCCTTGACGGTGGAATCCACGATTGAGAGCCCCAGGCCGGAGCCAGGCGTCGACCGCGCCTTGTCCGACCGATAGAAACGGTCGAAGACGTGTGGCAGGTCGTCGTCCGCGATGCCGGGCCCCTCGTCGGCGATGGTCAGCCGGTCGCCGTCCATGCGCACGGTGATCGTGCCGCCTGGCGGGGAGAACTTCACGGCGTTGTCGAGCAGGTTCGTGACCGCGCGCTCCAGAGAATCCGCCTCCCCCACGATGTAGAAGGGGCGCAAATCGGCGTCGAAAACCAGGCCGGGCCCACGTCGCCTCACCCGTTCGAGCGCGTTAAGCACCACGTCTTCCAGATCAATCGGCTCAGGCGACGGGCGGACGATGTCTTCGCGTGACAGGTGCACCAGGTCACCGATCAAAGTCGTGAACTCGCCCAACTGTGCCACTACGTCATGCAAGATCTCGGACCGGGCCCCTGCCGGGAGCATGCCCTGCTGATCGTCGGCGATGAGAAGCTCCACGTTGGTGCGCAGCGCCGTCAACGGCGTGCGCAGTTCGTGCGACGCGTCAGCGATGAGCCGCCGTTGCTGCTCGCGGGACGACGCCAGCGTACGCATCATCTGGTTGAACGAACGCGTCAGCTCCGCCACCTCGTCGTCCGTCCCGCCGATGGCGATGGGGGCGAGTTCGTCCGTCTCCGTCACGTGCCGGACGGCGTCCGTCAACACCTGAACGGGTTTGAGTCCGGCCCGCGCGATCACGGCACCGACGATAGCCGCCACGACGACCGCGCCGACGCCGAACGAGACCAGCGCCGTCGCCAGGATCGTCATGATGCGCAACGTCGGCTCCAGCGGCCGGCCGAGCACGAGAGCGTAATGCCCGCCACCGTCGGTGAGCGGCACGGCCACGATGCGGTAGGCCTCGCCGTTCGTGTCGGCACCGGTGCGCGCCGACGTCCCCACCTGGGTACGGGCAATGGCCATCTCCTGAGCCGTCACGACCAGCTTGGAGGTGGTGCCCTCGGGGGCGAAAGCCTGGTTGTCGGACCGCACCAGCATCACCGTGGCGTTCGCCGCCGTGAGCGCGTCGGCGTTGAGGCCGCCGAGCGATTGCGCGTCGCCCGCCACCCACTTGCTCGTCAGCGACGCCACCTGGATGAGCTCGTCGTCCAACTGGCCGTAGACGGCCACAGCCGTCGCAATGTAGGCGGCCACGCCAGTGACCGCGACCGCACTGGCCACCGCGGCCGCCACGAGCACGGACAGACGATCCTGCAGCGGGTGGGAGGACCCCCGGAAGAGAGATCGGAACCAGCGGATCACGGCGCGGTCTCGCGCAACACATACCCGATGCCGCGCACGGTGTGGATGAGCCGCGAGCCGCCGCCCTCTTCGGTCTTGCGCCGCAAGTAGCCGATGTACACCTCAAGCGAGTTCGCGGTGGCCGGGAAGTCGGAGCCCCACACCTCGTTCAACAGCCAACTGCGCTCCAGCACGTGCCTCGGGTGCTCCATGAAAGCCTGCAACAAGGCGAACTCCGTGCGCGTCAGGCTGATGCGACGCCCGGCCCTGGTCACCTCGCGGGTCTGAAGATCGAGCGTCAGGTCGCCGAACGTCATGACATCCGACCCGGGGACGACCGACGTGGACGGACGCGCCCGGCGCGTCAACGCCCGCAACCTCGCCTGGAGCTCCTCGAACGAGAACGGCTTGGCCATGTAGTCGTCAGCCCCGGCGTCGAGGCCGTCAACCCGGTCGCCGACTTCCTCGCGAGCCGTCAACACCAGAATCGGTACGTCGTTGCCAGAGGCGCGCAGCGACCGCGTGGTCTCCAGACCGTCCAGCCGAGGCATCATCACGTCCATGACGACGGCGTCGGGGCGCATCGCCGACAGCTTGGCGAGGGCATCCACGCCATCGACCGCCGTGCTCACCTCGTAGCCGACGTAGTGCAACGAACGGGCCAGCGAATCACGGACCGCCTGATCGTCGTCGACAACGAGAATGTGCATGGTCATATTGTGTCAGGTCGGGGCGTGGCGGGCGGCTCCGGCACGCTGTCGGCGGCATCCGTGAGCTCGGCGGCTCGCTTGATGATCTGCGGCATCGCGGCCTCAATCGCACGCAGCGTGTCGATGAAGCCGTCGTCGGGGCCGTACCAGGGGTCGGGGACGCCAGCGCCGGGCAGGGCCTCGGGGTCGAAATCGCTCAGCAAATAGGCGTCGTCGAGAGCCGGCACGGCCTGGCGCAGCCGGTCGAGATGGAGCTGTTCCATGCCGATGACCATGCTCGCGCGAGTCGCCTCCTCGGCGCTGATGCGGTGCGCCTGGTGGTCGCCCACCTGATAGCCGTTCCGCCGCAAGACCTCCGCCGCTCGCGGGTCGATGGGGTTGCCCTGCTCTTCCGCGCTGATGCCAGCGCTCGTGAACGAGACTCCGTTCACGCCGGCACGTCTCGCGTAGTCCTGCGCGACCATCTCAGCCATGGGCGAACGACAGATGTTGCCCCAGCACACGAACACGATTTCGGGAACACCCATGTGTCACTTGTCCCTTCGCTTTTTCTTCGCGAACACCGCGTTGACGATAAAACTCACGACCGACACGATGATCGATCCCACCAAGGCCGGGCCAAAACCGTCCACGTGCCAGGCGAGGCCGAATTTCTCGGCAAACCAGCTCACCAACAGCAACAACACCGTGTTGATGACGAGCAGGAACAACCCAAGGGTCAGCAAGATGATGGGCGACGTGACGAGCCGGAAGATCGGCTTCACGATCGCGTTGACGACGCCGAAGATCACCGCGACCAACAAGAGGGTGACCACGCGGTTGGTGGTGTCGGCCTCGCCCAGCACGATGCCGGGTACGAGCCACGTCGCGACGGCGAGCGCCGCCGCGTTGGCGAGGAAGCGGGCTATCACGCGTCCATGATGCCATGGCGCGCCTCGCCACCAACTCGTCCCACCGTCGCCGCTCGCAGGCGACCGACGCGAGGAATCCAGACCTCCTGCGCCAGGGGACGATTCACCCGCAGGCGACTCGCGATGGCCAAGGCAGCCTGTCTCCCGGAAAACTGCCCAGCACCGGGCGGCCTCTCCAATGGCTATTCTGATGACTTCCGCTGAAGGGGGCCTGATGTCCATCGATCTGCACCACCGTCACTTTCTCAAGGAGACGGATTTCACGCCCGCCGAGTGGGGCCGTCTCATCAACCTCACCGGCGAATTGAAAGCCGCCCGGCGTGACGGGACCGAGCGAGCCCGGCTCGACGGCATGAACCTCGCGCTCATCTTCGAGAAGACGTCGACGCGCACCCGGTCGGCCTTCGAGGTGGCCGCCCACGACCAGGGCGCGCAGGTCACCTACATCGACGGCCAGTCGTCCCAGCTCGGGCGCAAGGAGTCGGCGGCCGACACCGTGCGCGTGCTCTCGCGGCTGTTCGACGGCATCGAATACCGCGGCGACCATCAGGCCACCGTCGAGGAGATGGCCCGCCATTCGTCGGTCCCCGTGTGGAACGGACTGACCGACGAATGGCACCCGACGCAGTCGCTGTGCGACATGTTCACCATGCGCGAGGCCTCCGGCAAGGACGGCCACGACATCACCTTCGCCTACATCGGCGACGCCCGCTTCAACATGGGCTGCTCGCTGCTCATGGGCGGGGCGCTCGTCGGCGCGGACGTCCGCATCGTCGCACCGACCCCGCTGCTGCCGCCCGCCGCCGTGGTCGAGCAGGCGCGGGCCTGCGCCGCCCAGACCGGCGCGCGTCTCACCGTCACCGACGACCTGGGGGCGGTCGAGGGCTGCGACTTCGTGCACACCGACGTGTGGGTGTCGATGGGCGAGCCGGAGGCCGTCTGGGCCGAACGCATCGCCCTGCTGCGCGACTACCAGGTGACGACGGCGCTCATGGAGCGCACCGGCAACCCGGACGCCAAGTTCATGCACTGCCTGCCCGCCTACCACAACCGCCAGACGGCCGTGGGCGAGAAGGTCTACCAGCAGTTCGGCCTGTCCGAGCTGGAGGTCACCGACGAGGTGTTCGAGTCGAGCGCGTCCATCGTCTTCGACCAGGCGGAGAACCGGATGCACTCCATCAAGGCGGTGCTCGTCGCCACGTTGGCCTGACCGGTCTCGGCCTCAGCTAACCGGCGCCTTATCACGCTCAACTCTGTTGAGGTGTTCAGTAGAAACCCGTTGAGATGTTAGGTAGCGAGTCGTTGAGATGTTAGGTAGAACAGCGTTGAGATGTTAGGTAGGACGCCGTTGAGATGTTAGGTTTGCTTCATGGCATACCAACGCCGCATCCTTGACGATGCCCTCGACGAGCTGTTCCCCGACCTCGCAGCGGTCGCGATCGAGGGCGCGAAAGGCGTGGGAAAAACGGCGACGGCCAGCCAACGCGCCGCCACGGTCCTTGACCTGTCCGACCCCAGCCAACGGCATAGCGTCGCTGACAACTACAACCTCGTCACGCAAGTTCGTCCGCCCGTTCTCGTCGACGAGTGGCAACTGGAACCAAGCGTGTGGGACCGTGTCCGCAAAGCCGTCGACGACGATCCGACGGGCGGAAGGTTCCTGTTGACCGGCTCCGCGACTGTCGGCTCAGGCGTACGGGTCCACTCCGGCGCAGGGCGCATCGTCTCATTCAGATTGAGACCTCTATCGCTCGCCGAGCGGCAGATCGCTACGCCGACGGTGTCGCTGCGTGCTTTGTTAGCAGGCACTCAACCGTCGATTGATGGCTCATCCGACGTCGACCTACCACAGTACGTGGATGAGATCCTCCGCTCGGGGTTTCCAGCGATCCGGAAGCTTCCACCAGCCGCTCGCGCAGTGCAACTGGACGGCTACCTCACCCGGATCGTCGAACGGGAACTACCAGAAAACGACATGCTGGTACGACGTCCCGCGGCGTTGCGACAGTGGCTGACGGCCTATGCGGCGGCAACGGCCAGCAACGCCACGTATTCGACCATTCTTAACGCGGCGACGGCGGGCGAATCAGACAAACCCGCCCGCCAGACGGTCGCCGGGTATCGCGAACAGTTGCTGCGACTGTTCGTGCTGGACCCCCTTGAGACCTGGCTACCGGCGCTCTCTCCCTTAGCACGACTGACCAAGACGCCGAAACACCATCTTGTCGACCCGGCGTTGGCCGCTCGGCTGATCGGCGTCGGCCGAGACGGACTGTTGCGCGGCGACGGGCAACGCACCACTGTCCAGAACGACACGAAGACCTGGCTCGGCGCCTTGTTCGAATCGCTGGCCGTCCAGTCTGTCCGGGTGTACGCACAAGCGGCCAACGCCACAGTGGGGCATCTGCGAACCCAGAGCACCGATCAAGAAATCGACATCATCGTCGAGGGAGCCGACCGCCGCGTCGTCGCCATTGAAGTGAAGCTGTCCGCCGCCCCCACCGGGCACGACGTGCGCCACCTGAACTGGCTGCACGAGCAAATCGGCGACCGACTCGCCGATCGGGTATGCCTCACCACCGGTCCATATGCTTACCGACGGGACGACGGCGTCGCCGTTATCCCGCTTGCGCTCCTTGGGCCGTGACGCGAACGGCTCTGGGTGCGCACAACGCGACCATGGCCCACCAGCGACTTGTCAGACGCTCGTGGCAGAGTGATGCCCGTGGATGACGTGCTGACGCGCTTCACCCCGGCGACCCAGGCGTGGTTCCGGGGGCAGTTCGACGCGCCGACCGCCGCGCAGCGTCAGGCCTGGCAGGCGATCAGCGAGGGCCAGCACACCCTGGTCGTCGCGCCGACCGGCTCTGGCAAGACGCTGTCAGCCTTTCTGTGGGCGCTCGACCGCCTCGCCGCCGAGCCGGAGCGAGCGCCGGCCTGCCGGGTGTTGTACATCTCGCCGCTGAAGGCGCTGGCGACAGACGTCGAACGCAACCTGCGCGTGCCCTTGGCGGGCATCGCCACCGAAGCCGACCGGCTGGGGCTGCCCGAGCCGCACGTGCGCGTCGGCGTGCGCACGGGTGACACGCCGTCCGACGAGCGACGAGCGTTCGCGAAGCACCCGCCCGACATCCTCATCACCACGCCGGAGTCGTTGTTCCTCATCCTGACGTCGGCAGCCCGCGAGGGGCTGCGCGGGGTCGAGACGGTCATCGTCGACGAGATCCACGCGGTCGCGGGCACCAAGCGCGGGGCGCACCTGGCCGTCAGCCTCGAACGCCTCGACGCCCTGTTGAAGGCCCCGGCGCAACGCATCGGGCTGTCGGCCACCGTGCGCCCGACCAGCGAGGTGGCCCGCTTCCTCGCCGCCGAGCGCGAGGTGGCCGTCGTCGCACCAGACACGCCCAAGGCCTGGCAGCTTGAGGTCGTCGTGCCGGTGCCCGACATGGCCGATCTCGAAGCGACGCCCGACCAGCCGGAGCGGTCCACCATCTGGCCGCACGTCGAGGAGCGCATCGTCGACCTGATCGCCGCCCATCGTTCGACGCTGGTCTTCGCCAACTCCCGACGGCTCGCCGAACGTCTGACCGCCCGCATCAACGAGATCTGGTGGGAGCGTGTCGGCGGGCAGACGCCCACGCTCGGCGACGGCGGCTTCGCCCGGCGCTACCAGCCCAACCACGACCTCCCCGGCGCCCACGACCCGTCCGAAGCGAGTGGACAGACCGACACCCACGACCCGAGCCACCCGACCGGCTCAGGCGGTAACCTCCCCGATTCTCGGCCACGCCAGTCGACCGACGCCGCCGTTGGCGCGAAAGCTCAGGCCCTTCCCCGCCTCGGACACCCAGTGGACGAGCCCCGGCCTATCGGCGGCAAGCCGCCGGCGCAGGCGATGGGCCAATCAGGCTGGGCGGAATCGCCGCCGCTCATGCTCGCCCGAGCACACCATGGGTCGGTGTCGCGCGAGCAGCGGCACGTCATCGAGGAAGACCTCAAAGCTGGCCGGCTGCGGGCCGTGGTGGCGACGTCCAGCCTGGAGCTGGGCATCGACATGGGCGCCATCGACCTCGTCATCCAAGTCGAATCGCCGCCGTCCGTGGCCTCGGGCCTGCAGCGGATCGGACGCGCGGGGCACATGGTCGGCGCGACCTCCCATGGGGTTTTGCTTCCGAAGTTCCCCGGCGACCTCGCGCAGATGGCCGTCGTCACCGAACGCATGCAGGCAGGTGCCATCGAGGCGCTCCGCGTGCCCAGCAACCCGCTCGACGTGCTCGCCCAGCAGGTCGTCGCCATGGTCGCGATGGACGAGCTGACCGTGGCCGAGGTCGAGTCCGTCGTCCGCCGGGCCGCGCCGTTCACGGGGCTGACGAGAGGCGTGCTCGAATCGGTGCTCGACATGCTCGCCGGGCGCTATCCGTCCGACGAGTTCGCCGAGCTGCGGCCGCGCCTGGTGTGGGACCGCACCGCTGACACCCTGACTCCGCGCCGCAACGCCCAGCGGCTGGCGGTGACCAGTGGCGGCACCATCCCCGATCGCGGCCTGTTCGGAGTGTTCATCGAGGGCGAGAGCGGCCCAGGCCGCCGCGTCGGCGAGCTTGACGAAGAGATGGTGTACGAGTCTCGCGTCGGCGACATCTTCGCGCTCGGCACGTCCACCTGGCGCATCGAGAAGATCACGCACGACCGGGTGCTCGTCACCCCTGCCCCCGGCCAGACCGCACGGCTGCCGTTCTGGAAAGGCGACAGCCTGGGCCGTCCGGCCGAGCTGGGTCAGGCGGTCGGCGCGTTCATCCGTGAGCTGGGCGAGGCCGACGAGCCCGCGGCACGACGGCGGCTCGGCGCGGCCGGGTTGGACGAGTGGGCCTGCGACAACCTGCTGGCCTATCTGCGCAGCGAGCACGAGGCGATCGGACGGCTGCCGCACGACCGACAGATCGTCGTCGAACGCTCCCGCGACGAGCTGGGCGACTGGCGCGTCGTGGTGCTGTCGCCCTATGGGGCCCGTGTCCACGCCCCGTGGGCGCTGCTGGCCGCCGACCGGCTCAGCGCGCGCTTCGGCGTCGACGTCCGGGCGATGCACGCCGACGATGGCATGGTGTTCCGGCTGCCCGACACCGGCGACGACGCGTGGGAGCCGCCGACCGGCTCGGGCGGACATGCCCCGATTGAGCGCCCCGGTTCGCCTCATCAGTCGAGAGACACCACTCGCCCTGATACTCCCCACTCCGCTCGCCAGTTCTCACACCGCTCGTCGACCGGCTGGCCGTCTGGCCCTGGCAGCCCTGGAACCAACGACCTCATACATTCTGGCGGCCCCCGTTCGTCTGGCTTCGACGACGACGCGCTGCTTGACGCTCTGTTTCCCGACCCTGGCGCGGTGCGCGACGGCGTGCTGGCGCAATTGGGCTCGTCGGCGCTCTTCGCTGCGCGCTTCCGGGAGTGCGCCGGGCGGGCGTTGCTGCTGCCCAAACGGCGGCCCGACCAGCGCCAGGCCCTGTGGCAACAGCGGCTGCGCGCCTCCCAACTGTTGCAGGTGGCGAGCAGCTACCCGAGCTTCCCCATCGTGCTCGAAGCGGTGCGCGAGTGCATGGAGGATGTATTCGACGTGCCCGCCCTGGTCGACCTGCTCACGCGGGTGCGCTCGCGTGAGGTCGCGACGGTCGTCGTCGAGGCGCCACACGCGTCGCCGTTCGCTTCCAGCCTGCTGTTCGGCTACGTCGCCCAGTTCTTGTACGAGGGGGACGCGCCGCTGGCCGAACGACGAGCAGCCGCCCTCAACCTCGACCCCACGCTGCTCGCCGACCTGCTCGGCACCGCCGAAGGCCTCACGGTGGCCGACCTGCTCGACCCCGACGAACTCACCCGCACCGAGGCCGAGCTGCAACACCTCTCCCCCGCCCGCCAAGCCCGCGACGCCGATGAGTTGACCGACGTCCTGCGCGACATCGGCCCGTTGACGACCGAGCAGCTCGCACGGCGCATCACCCAGCCCGACGAAGCCACCGCGTGGCTTAGCGCACTCGAACAATCGGACCGGGTCTACCGGCTGGGCCCCGCCCGCTGGGCGGCCATCGAAGACGCCGGACGACTGCACGACGCGCTCGACGTTCCCCTGCCTGCCGACGTGCCATCCGCTTTCGTGGCCGCGCCCACCGATCCGTTCGGTGAGTTGCTGGCTCGTTATGCACGCACCCATACGCCGTTCACAGCGGAGGAAGTAGCCGACTGGCTCGGCGTCGGCATCGCCCTCGTCCGCAGCGGGCTCGACCGTCTCTCCACCCAGGGCCACCTGCTGGCAGGTGACATGCGTCCGCCCGGTTGGCAACCTGTCGAATTGACTCATGACTGCATAGCTCATGCGAGCATGAGCAACAAACAGCCTCCCGCCAATGCCGACCTGACTCATACCTGCATGACCGATGCAGCGGTGAGCACCGAGCAGCCGCCAGCGAGCAGCCGCCAGTATTGCGATGAGCGTGTGCTCGCCCTGCTGCGACGACGGTCGGTGGCGGCGCTGCGCAACGCGGTGGAGCCGGTCACGCCTGACACGTTCGCCCGCTTCCTGCCCGCCTGGCACGAGTTCGGCCGACGCGAGGGCATCGACGGCGTGGCCCGCACCATCGAACAGTTGGCGGGCGTGCCGTTACCGGCCAGCGCGTGGGAGACGTTGGTGCTGCCCGCCCGGGTGCGTGACTACCAGCCCGCCATGCTCGACGAGTTGCTGGCAGACGGCGAGGTCGTGTGGCAAGGCCACGGCGCGATCGGCAGTGGCGACGGCTGGATCTCATTGCACCTGGCCGACATGGCGGCCGACACGCTCGTCCCCGGCCCGGCATTCAGCGACCTGCTCGACAGCGAGATTCTCGACGCCCTGCGCCGAAGCGGCGCCCAGTTCCTCCGCGGACTGTCAGACACCCTGCGACGCACCCGCGATGCCACATGGCACACGGCGCCGCCCATCGACCCCGTGACAGGTGAAGTCCTCGGTGCTCCAGGGCAGGCCAACCATGCACCGACCGCTCCTGACCTGCCATCGGAGTCGCGCATCGTGGACGCCTTGTGGCGGCTCGTCTGGGCCGGTCGCGTGACGAACGACACGTTCACACCGGTGCGCGCGCTGCTCACAGGCGGCACCACGGCCCACAAGGCCAAGCGGCCGACAGCCACGCGCGGGCGTTATGGGCACCGGCTGCGCCGACCACTCGTCTCAGTCGCATCAGCACCGGCGCGAGCCGCTGGACGTTGGTCGGCGCTGCCGACACCCGAAACCGATCTCACCCGTCGCCTGGTCGCCTGGAGCGAGTTGCTGCTCGACCGCTACGGCGTCGTGACGCGCGGGGCCGCGGCAGCCGAAGAGCTGCCCGGCGGCTTCTCGGGCATCTATCGGGTGTTGTCCGCCGCTGAAGACCAAGGACACGTCCGGCGTGGCTACTTCATCGACGGTCTCGGAGCGGCCCAGTTCGCCGAGAGCGGCGTCATCGACCGGCTGCGCACCTATGCGGATGCCGCGTCTCACGTGATCACGGCACCAGGGCACTCCGACGAAACGGAACCGACCGCCCCACGTTCGAACGACTCCACCACCTCACACGCGGCTCACCTACCACTAGCTGCCAGCCCGGCAGTCGGGCCGACAGCGGCCAGCGCGCCGACCTCCACGGCTATGACACCCGCCCGTTGCCTGGTCCTGGCCGCTTCCGACCCGGCGAACCCCTACGGTGCGACTCTGCCGTGGCCGTCGCGCAGTCTGGGGCACTCCCCCGGCCGCAAAGCCGGGGCTCTCGTCGTTCTGGCGGACGGCCACCTGGTGCTCTCCATCGAACGCGGTGCGCGCACCGTCCTCACGTGGACGGACGACCAGCCTCCGCTCGACGCGGCTGCACGTTGCCTCGCCCAAGCAGTCGAGCGCGGCACTCTCAGCGGTCTCACCATCGAAAAGGTGGACGGCGAACCCGTCTTCACATCCACCCACCCACTGCTGGCAGCCCTCACGCAAGCAGGTTTCACCCTCACCCCGCGCGGTTTGCGCCTACGCCCGCCCCCAACCACACAAGTCTGAACAGTGTCGTGACGCAAGAACCACAACGTCTCCGTCTCCACAGCCTTGCCACAAGAACAGGGTCGAACGACGAGTTGTGGACAACGGCTGCCTCATCCACAAAGACTCCCTGGGCAGGTCTCGACATGACCAGGCGGACACAAAATGGGTCAGTTAATGACGTCAGATCGCCAGGTGCGTCGCAACACGAAGTGCACACCACACCAGGCAACCAAGACAAGAAGACAGCCAATGACCAGGATGCCCGACATGCTAAGTCCGACGCTGCTGGAGCAAGCGCAGGCCTTGTCCACCGAAGACAAGCTGACGTTGCTCGACGCGCTGTGGCGCTCAATCGGTCATTCTCACACTGATATCGAACTAACCACCGCCCTGGACGGCCTGATGGACTATCAGAGCAACCCAAGCACCGTCTGTGACAGCCACGCCGTCTTGGCCGACCTACGCGCCCGCTACCAGTGAGCGTCCCCGTCGATGAACCGCACGTCAACCACAACGCAGACCATGCCCAGTTCACACAAGCCACTCTTGTGTCGCTCAATGAGGCGCTATATCTTAGCTACATGAGTATGACCGCAACGATCCGGGTTCCAGAGGCGACGCGTGACCAGTTGGCCGAGTTGGCCCGTCAGCACGGCTCGTCGCTGTCGAGCTACCTGACCGACCTCGCCCGCCAAGAACGCCGTGCCGCCATCATGGAGGCTGCACGCCACGAGGCACACGAGATCGCCACCAGCCCTCAAGCTCAGGCCGAGTTTGAACTCTGGGATGAGATGGCTACCGATGACATCGACTGATGTCGCCCGGCCAAGCCAGGGCGACATCTGGCTCACGTCATTTGGCGCCGCCAAAGCTGGTGAACCCGGAAAGAACAGACCCGCCATCGTCGTGTCAGCCGACAACCAAATGACCGGATCGATCTATGACCTCATCGCCATGATTCCAATTTCCTCAGCCCTGCCGCCGTCCCTGGTCAGACCGCCCCTCGCAGCGACGGACGACACCGGCCTCCAGGTCCCTTCAGTCGCCGTCGTCCGAGCGATTCGCGGAATGTCCCCTGCCCGACTGTTGCGCCGCCTAGGGCACACCGACGCCACAACCATGCGCGAGATTCAGGAAATCCTGACGACGGTGCTCGGCCTGTGACCTGACGCCGTCGCCAATTGTGTCGCCTCCACTAGCGCGCCTACCCAAATCTGACGAGTACGGCGGGCGTCGCGGCCTCTCCCAGTAGTGGGCACCCCGGTACAGCATCAACATCACTGCTGCCGTCAGCCGTTTGCCCACCAGCTTCCCCGTGCTGTCATCGCCTATAGCTGCTCACGCTGCTCGCCAACGGTAACGACTGTCTTTGGCCGTGGTTGTGCAACGCATCGGCGTGCCTTTGGCCGTTGCCCCCTTCGCACCCGGTGACGAACAGAACGAACCCGGCCACACTCCCTTCCTGACGCTCGAGCTCTTCGGCTTCGTCGTCGCCTTCGGCTTGGGTTTGGCCGTGACCTTCGGCTTCGCCTTGGGCGTTGCTGCTGCCTTCGGCTTCGCCGTGGCTTTCGACGTCGACGTGGCTGCTCGCCAACGGTAACGACTGTCTTTGGCCGTGGTTGTGCAACGCATTGGCGTGCCTTTGGCAGTCGTCCCCTTCGCACCCGGTGACGAACAGAACGAACCCGGCCACACTCCCTTCTTGACGCTCGGACTCTTCGGCTTCGTCGTCGCCTTCGATGTCGGCTTGGTTGTGGCCTTCGGCTTCGCCGTGGCTTTCGACGTCGGCTTGGTTGTGGCCTTCGGCTTCGCCGTCGCTTTGGGCTTAGCCACAGCCTTCGCTGTCGCCTTTGGCGTCGTCACTGTCGCTGTCGGCGTGCTTGATGCCGTCGCACTCGATGACGGTGAGAACTGCTCGCCGGGGAAAGGTGTCGACGTGATGGCCGGAGACGCGGCAGGCGCTGACGCCAGCACCGGCGCTGCTGGACTGGCTGGGATATCAGAACTGCAACCAGTCGCAGCAGCCACCAGCAAAAGAGCAATGCTGCCAACAACGACTGACGTCAGCCGAGACTTTTGACGCTTGGGAGTGCCACCCTGCTGTGCTTTTGCCATGGTTCACCATGCTGCATCCTGACAACATCGCGCAACACCCTATAGACGCGTCCACGACACACGTCGTTTGGCACCGTGCCGTCGATCACCCGGACATATCATTGGCCCCAGCCTCACTATCGAAAGAGCCGACGGCGAGACTGTCTTCGCATTCCCTCACTGCCGGCAGCCCTCGCCCAAACAGGTTTCACCCTCACCCCGCGTGGGCTCCACCTGGCGACCGTCCAGCCCAACTACGCAACAGATCGAAGGAGACCCAGAACCGAGCGAGCAGGGGCCGGCGGAGGCACCAAGTCAACCGACGCGAAGGAGGGGCTCAGGCATAACAGCCAGACCCCCTCCCCTCTATTCACAGTGCTAAACATGGATGAGACCGCGCTCAGCGGCGACGGGCACAAAAAGTGTTCTGTTTATTTAGGTAAGCTTGACCTATGACAAATTCGGCGCACGGACGAGGGCGTCCTTCGCGGCAAGCACTGTTCGAACAGTTTGCCGTGGCCATGAACGACCTCACAGCGCATGGCGGCTTGCCGCCAATCGAGCAAGCTCGTCCACTCTGGGACAAGCTCTGGCACATGGACGTGCACCATTCCACAGCCATCGAAGGCAACACTCTTGTCCTGCGCGAAGTCGAGGCACTCCTCGACCAGGGTCGCGCAGTGGGGGCCAAAGAACTCAAGGACTACATGGAGGTCCTTGGCTACGGTGAAGCCGCGACATGGGTGTACCAACAGGCCGATGAGACGCGCACCTGGCCACACAACCAGATCCTCACTCTGACTGAGGTCCGCGAGGTTCATCACCGCGCCATGGCTCATGTGTGGGACGTCGCTCCTCATCCCGTCGCCTCTGACCAAGAAAAACCTGGCAGCTTCCGTCAACACACGCGTAGT